>JGI12048J13642_10348482_pt1 | contig 215660 bp, 186 predicted proteins | sample ElkSlonscriptome_16_FD_13642 | JGI IMG/M metagenome (IMG submission 13642)
GGCGAAGGCGAGCGTGGCGAAGGCCATGGTGACGGCGTGATCGAGTGGTCCGGTCCGGAGCCCCCAGACGAACGCGCCGAGGGTGACGGCGGTGATGAGCGTCGCGTAGAAGAGCAGGGTGCCCACGAAGCGACGGGAGAGGATCGCGGCCCCGGGTTCGCGCGGTGACCGTATCATCACGCCGGGCTCTCCCGGCTCGATGGCGAGCGCCAGCGCGGGGAAGGTGTCGGTGACGAGGTTCAGCCAGAGGATCTGGAGGGGCAGGAGGGGGAGGGGGAGTCCTGCGAGGCTCCCTCCGGCGACGACGAGAACCTCGGCGACGTTACAGCTGAAGAGATAGAAGACGAACTTCCGGATGTTGTCGAAGATCACGCGGCCCTCCTCGACGGCTGCCGTAATCGTCGGAAAGCGATCATCCCGGAGCACCAGGTCGGCGACCTCCTTGGCCACGTCGGTCCCGCGCATCCCCATGGCGACGCCCACATCCGCCCGCTTCAGCGCGGCTGCGTCGTTCACTCCGTCTCCCAGCACCGCGACGACCTCACCCGAATCTCGAAACGTCTCGACGATCCGGAGCTTGTCGGCGGGACTGGTGCGGCTGAAGATGGCGGTGGTTTCGACCGCCCGTCTCATCGCGGAGTCGTCGAGGGCCGCGAGGTCCCGACCGTCGATCGCTGCGCCCCCCTCCATTCCCAGGTCCCGGGCAACGGCCGCCGCGGTCTCGGCCTGGTCCCCCGTGATCATGATCACGCGGATGCCGGCACCACGGAGCGCGCCGATCGTTTCGGCTACCCCCTCCGCGGGTGGGTCGAGGAGGCCGACCAGACCGAGGAACGTCCCGTCCCTCGGAATCGGGAGGTCGCCGTCGAGGCCCTCGGGAGGTCCCTCCGTCACGGCCAGCGCGATCACGCGGAGGCCTCGTCCGGCGAGATCCTCGTTCCGCATTTCGAAGTCGCGTCGCAGGTCGTTGTCGAGAGGGACCCCGCGGCCTCCGGTTCGGATGGTGGTGCAGCACGAGAGCACCGCCTCCGGAGCACCCTTCACGTACCCGATCGTCGTGCCGTTCGAACGGTGGTAGGACGCGCTCATCCGCGCGTCGCTCGTGAAGGGGATCTCCCCCACTTGCGGACGCGTGCCGAGGAGGCGGGCGCGCGCGCGACCGCCCTTCCGGGAAAGGACGAGCAACGCCGCGTCGGTGGGGTCTCCGACGACGCCCCCATCCGCCTCCACGCGCGCTCTGGGCGTCAGCGCCGCCGCATCCAGCAGATCGGTCAGAGCGGCGAGCGCGTCCGGCGGAGCCTCCCGTCCGTCGATCTCGAAGCGGCCCTCTGCCGCGTAGCCCGATCCGGTGACCGAGATCTCGTCGTCGGCCGTCACGATGGTGGTGACGGTCATCTCTCCCGCGGTCAGCGTGCCGGTCTTGTCCGTACAGACCACCGTCGTCGCGCCCAACGCCTCGACCGAGGCGAGACGTCGGACGGCGGCGTTGCGGCGGGCCATCCGACGGAGTCCGATGGCGAGGGCGATGGTGGCCACCACGGGCAGGCCTTCGGGGACCGCTGCGATCGCGAGCGCGATCCCGGTCTCGAGCATGCGGACGGGGTCGAACCCCCGAAGCACACCGACGACGACCAGCGCGGCGGCCACGAGGAGGGTCGCACGTACCAGGCGTGCGCCGAGCGCGTCGAGACGGCGTTCGAGCGGCGTCTCCTCGTCCTCCACACCCTCCAGCATGCGTCCGATGCCACCGAGCTCCGTATCCATGCCGGTGGCGACCACTATCGCGCGTCCATGCCCTACGGCCAGCGCAGTCCCGGAGAAGAGCATGGTGGTCCGCTCGGGCAGCGGCGTGTATCGGTCGCATGATTCCGTCGCGTCCTTGCGGACCGGAACCGACTCTCCGGTGAGGGCCGCCTCGGCCGCGCGGACGCCCACCGCGTCGAGCAGCCGCGCGTCCGCCGGAACCGCCTCACCCTCCTCGATCTCGATCACGTCGCCGGGGACGAGGTCGACCGCCGGGATCCGCTCCCGTCGACCGCCCCGCAGGACGGTCGCGTCGGGTACCTGGTGGCCGAGGAGCGCCTCCATCGCCCGTCGTGCGCGCAACTCCACCGGGAATCCGATAGCCGCGTTCAGGAGAAGCACCGCGGCAATCGCTGCGGCTTCGAGCCTGTCCCCCACTGCGAAGGCCACGATCGCCGCCACCACGAGGAGGAGCACCACGACGCTCTGGAACTGCGCCAGGAGAATGCCCCACGCCGACGGGGGGCGTCGGGCGGTCAGCTGGTTCGGGCCGTGGGCAGCCAGACGTCGAGCGGCTTCCTCCGGTGAGAGGCCGTCGCGCGACGTATCCACGCGTTCGAGGACCCGGTCGACGTCCAGTGCGTGCCACGCCGGCGCTTCGGGAGCTTCACCGGTCGACGCTCGTTCATCCCCCCCGGGATCCGGGGGAAGCTCATGGCCATTCGGTTGATGCCCCACGGGGACCTCCCCGTCATGGGCACACGTCGGAGGTGCGCCCGACTCGACGTCACTGTGTAAAGATCGCGGATCGGAACGGGCGAGGCGAGGCGCGGGGCGACGCGTCGGGCCTCGATCGAGCCGCCGGCTCCGCCCGCCGCCTCCGCCGAGGGTGGCATGGACCAGCCAGGGATGCCCGCCGCCGAAACGGCGGCACCGGCCGGGCCGTAGGGCGATGTGGAGCCTGCACGCCCCCACCCTCGCCCCGATCCCATGCCCCCTCGTCATCATCCGATCGCCGCGCTGGCCGCATCGGCGCTGCTCGTCTCGCACCCCCTCTACGCGCAGACCGGGTCGCCGCGATACGACCTCGAGGTGTCCATCCACCCCGAGGCGGGTCGCGTCGAGGTCGGCGGGACGCTGCACGTGCCACGCTCGCTCGCGACCGGTGGTCGGCTCGTACTGCTCCACAGCGCGGAGGCAGCCGGGGTCTCGCTCGATGGGCCCGACGTCGATTCGGTCTCGGCCGGCAGTGCGGAGGGGATCACTCGTTGGACGCTCCAGCTCGGGGCGGACCTGTCGGACACGCTGCGACTCGACGTTTCCTACCGTCTCACGATCCCATCGGACCACGCGCTCAACCGCATCACGCCCGACTGGATCGAGTTGAACATCGACTCCTTCTGGCACCCGGTGGTGGCCAGCATCCCCGATATCCGGTATCGGCTGCGACTGGACGTCGGAGGCGACCTCGAGCTCATCTCGGGAGACGACGTTACCGCGCTGGACAACGGGATCTACGCGGTCGCGAACTACATCGCTCGACGCGACATTCCGTTCTCGGCCGGTCCCGACCTGAGGAGCGCGCGCGGGGTGCTGTCGGAGGCGTGGTCTCCGATGGCCGATGTCGACCTGGAAGGCGTGGTCCGCGCGTCCGACAGTATCCTCGTGTTTCTCCGGGACTACACCGGCCGCGCGGAGGACTTCGAGCGGCCTCGGCGGATCGCGCTCACGCCTCGGGAGGAGTCGGGATATTCACGGAAGAACTACGTGGCGATGAGCGACGTTCGCGACATGGACTCCCTCGACCTTTCGGGCTATCTGGCGCACGAGTTCTCGCACTACTGGTTCTCCAACGCGCAGTTCCAGAGCCGTCACCACTGGTTGACCGAATCGTTCGCCGAGTACCTGTCCATGCTCTACATGCGCACGCGCTTCGGCGACGAGTGGTTCCAGAATGAACTCGCGGAGAAACGGACTCGGGTCGAGGTCGATCCCACCCCGATGGCCGAGTTCGAGGGTCGTCCGCCTCATGTGGCGCTCTATCATCGCGGCCCCCTCGTGCTGTACGAGTTCGAGGCGGACATCGGTGCCGACGCCTTCCGTTCGCTGATCCGCGCGTTCATCCGGGAGGACATCCGCACTACCGGGGGGCTGCTCGCCCTGATCGAGGAAGATCTCGGGGCAGGAGCAAGGCGAACCCTGGAACGGCTGCTCGCGGAGGTCTGAGCCACCGCACCCCGAGTGTCTGCGGCACCGAAGGCTCGATCAGGCCGCGGGGAGGTCCTTCTGCCGCGGCTCCATCGAGGCCGGGTCCGGGCGGCTGTGTTCGGTGTCCCCGGTTCCGAGCAGCCAGCGCACGTCCACCGCGAAGGACCACGTCAGGAGCGTGAGTGCGACGGCGGCGACGGCGGTCTGGAGCGTCGGCAGCGCCAGAGGGGCGACGGCGACGAGAAGCGCGATGACCTGGACCACGCACACGGTCTTCCGGCGCAGATGGTCCTCCGTGAGATCGGCCCTGAGTCGTGGTTCGGCGACGCCCGCTGCCACGAAGAGGTATCGGAGCGCCCCGATCCCGAGAACCCAGACTCCAGGCGGTCCCGCACGCCACGCGATCACGGACAGCGCCATGAGGAGGGCCGCGTCGGTCTCCATGTCGAACCGTGCGCCGAACTGCGACTCCGTCCGGGTCCGGCGCGCGAGCCATCCGTCGACGCCGTCGAGCGCGAGCACGACCAGCGCGAGCCCGGTGATCCACCACAGGCCGGTGGTGGTCGGGAGAGCCGGCACGATCGCCGCGCCCCCGATGGGAAGAGCCAGCACGACTCGGCCGAGGGTGACCCGATTCGCCGCGCCGAGACCGGATCCCGGAAGGCGACGTGGAAGTCCTCGAAGGATCAGGAGCGCCACCACGGCGTAGATAGCCAGCGCTGGAGCGATCAGAATCGCGGAGTACTCCGCGACCGTCGAAACCAGCAGTGCCACCCCCGCGGCGGCAGGTGCCGCAAGGACCAGGTCCCGAACTGCAGCAGTCCGGGCGCGGGAGCGTGCGTCTGGTACGGACGAAAGGAGAAGCGACATGACCGGAAAAGACACCGCACGGGCGTTCTGGATCCGTCCGCCGGACGATGCGGCGATCCTGGACGAGCCGCTGCTTCCGCCCACGACGGCCGACGTTCAGGTCCGGACGCTGTATACGGGGATCTCCCGCGGCACGGAGTCCCTCGTCTATCGCGACGAGGTGCCCGCCTCCCAGCACGACGCCATGCGCGCCCCCTTCCAGGAGGGCGATTTTCCGGGGCCGGTGAAGTACGGGTACTCCAACGTCGGGGTGGTCGAGTCGGCGCCCGGCGATCGGTCGCTCGAGGGGCGACACGTATTCAGCCTGTATCCGCACCAGGATCGGTTCGTCGTTCCGATCGATGCCGTCACGCCGCTGCCGGCGGGTCTTCCGCCCGGTCGGGCCGTGCTGGCCGCGAACATGGAGACGGCGCTGAACGGATGCTGGGACGCGGGTGTGGGGCCGGGCGATCGGGTCGTGGTGGTGGGGGCCGGCGTCGTCGGGATGCTGGTCTCCTGGATCGTCGATGGGATTCCCGGCACCGACCTGGTGGTAGTGGACCCCGAGCCGACCCGCTCGGACCCCGCGGAGGCTCTCGGACTGGATCTCAGGTCGGAGCCGCCCGAGGCGGCGGCGGCCGATGTGGTGATCCACACGAGCGGCTCTCCGGAGGGTGCCCGGTCTGCGCTCGCATGCGTCGGTACGGAGGGCACCCTCGTGGAGCTGAGCTGGTTCGGAACCACCCGTGTCGGTCTTCCGCTCGGCGAGTCGTTCCACTCGGGCCGGATCACGATCCGCAGCAGCCAGGTCGGCCGAATCCCGCCGCAGCGTGCGCCTCGCTGGACCTTCGCTCGTCGGATCCACAAGGCGCTGGCGCTGCTGCAGGACTCGGCGCTCGACGTGCTGGTGAGCGGGGAGTCGGCCTTCGAGGAACTTCCCACCACGATGGCACGTCTGGCCGCCGACGGGGGTGACACACTCTGCCACCGGATTCGCTACCCACACGGAGACCCCTGATGTACAAGCTCAACGTCCGAGACCACTTCATGATCGCCCACAGCTTCACGGGCGAGGCCTTCGGCCCGGCGCAGCGGCTCCACGGAGCCACCTACGTCGTCGACGCGACCTTCAAGCGCGGCGAACTCGACGCCGACGGTCTCGTGGTGGACATCGCGCTGGCCGGCGATCAGCTGAGGGAAGTCCTCGACGAGCTCAACTACCGGAATCTCGACGATCTCGACGAGTTCGAGGGAGAGAACACGACGACGGAATTCCTCGCTCGCCAGATTCACGAACGACTCGTGGCCCGGATCCATGAGGGCGAGCTCGGGCCCGGAGCTCCCGGCTGCTCGAGCCTCGAGGTACGGCTGAACGAGTCGCACATCGCGTGGGCGAGCTACGAAGCGGCCGTGTGACGTCCGGCCACCATCGGGATCCGGCCTTCGTGGTCGCGGGCGCCCTCGATCAGCGCACCGGCGGCTACCTCTACGACGCACGCATCGTCGCGGGGCTCCAGGCGCTGGAGCGGAAGGTCCGCGTGGTCGAGCTGCCCGGGGACTGGCCGGAGCCCACCGGTCAGGATGTGGCGTCGTTGAGGTCCGCACTCGCGGACTGTCCCGACGGGACGCCGGTCGTCGTCGACGGCCTGGTCGCCGGCGCCGCGCCCGGTCCGATCGAGGCGGAGTCCAGCCGGCTCCGGATCGTCGCACTGGTCCATCATCCCCTGGCCGACGAGGGGGATCGCCCGCCGAGGGATGTCGCGGCACTCGAGGCGCGCGAGGGTCGCACGCTGCGGGCGGCGCGGGGCGTGATCGTGACGAGTGGATTCACCCGGAATCGGGTGGTCGAGCTCGGCGCGACTCGGGATCGAGTCGTGGTGGTGGAGCCGGGGACGGATCGTCCGGCCGGCGACGACGGATCGCGGGTTGCGAGAGAAGACGTCGTGACGCTGCTGTGTCTCGGATCGGTCGTGCCGCGCAAGGACCAGACGAGACTCGTTCGCGCCCTCGACGCACTGCACGCCTCCGACCCCGATCTGCGATGGCGCTGCGACATGGTCGGGAGTCTCGAGCGAGATCGTGAGTACGCGGATCGGGTACGGCGCGCGGTCGCTGCGTCCTCCGTGGCCGGCCACATCCGGTTCACCGGCGAGGTCGGGCACGAGGCGCTCCGCGAGATCTGGGCCGAGGCCGACGTGCTCGTTTCGACGTCGCGGTACGAGGGGTACGGGATGGCGTTGACCGAGGCCATGGTGCGGGGACTTCCCGTCGTCGCGGTCACGGGGGGGGCGGTCGAACGAACGGTCCCGGCGGAGGTCGGGTGCCTGGTGCAGCCCGACGACGATCGGGCCCTGTCGAGGGCGCTCGAGCGCGTCGTCGCGGACGGCGCCTACCGGGCCCGTCTGGCCGCGAGTTCCCGCGAACATTCGGGCACCCTCCCGACCTGGGCGGAGCAGGCGGCGGCCTTCGACGCGGCGCTCCGGGAGCTGACCGATGCCTGAGGGCTCGACCGGTCCGGTCGACGGCACGCGCAGCGGCCAGTCGGGCGCCGACCTCCCTCACCCGGACGACACCTTCGACTCGGACTGGCTCACGCTGCGGGAGCCCGCCGACCACCGGGCGCGTTCGAGCGACCTCGTCGGTGCGGTCGTGGCCGCGGGTGCTTCGCGGGGATGGTGGCGGGTCCTCGATCTCGGATCGGGGCGGGGGTCCAACGTGCGCTACCTGCGCTCGCGGCTGCCGTGGGCTCGACGGTGGACGGCGGTGGACCACGACGCAGGCCTGCTCGAGGAGGTCGAACGCAGGGTGGACGTCGAGGTGCGCACCATCTGCGGGGACCTTCGCGTCGAGGGACTCGCGGAGATCGCGGACCACGACCTCGTGACCGCGTCGGCTCTGCTCGATCTGGTCACGGAGGAGTGGGTGGAGGCGTTCGCCCGTGGATGCGCGACCGCGGGTGCGGGCGTCCTGATCGCCCTGACCTGGGATGGCACTGCGGAGTGGCGTGACCCGGATCCTCGGGACCGAGACGCGATGCAGGCGGTGCGGCGTCACCAGAAGGGGCGGAAGGGGATGGGCATCGCGCTCGGGCCCGACGCGACGGAGTTCGTCACCGCCGCACTCCGTGCGCAGGGCTTCGATGTGTCGGTGGCGCCCAGCCCGTGGGTGCTCGGAGGCGCGCGGGACGCCGGGGTCGCCGAAGAACTCGTGCGCGGGTGGGTGAGGGCCGCCGTGGAGGTCGCACCCGACGAACGCATCCGTCTGGAGGAGTGGGCGAGCCGTCGGATCGGACAGGCTCGGTCCGGAGACTTCGAGCTGCGCGTCGGGCACCACGATCTCCTCGGGCTTCCCGGTACGGTGGGATGACCGGGAGACGCCGCCACAGGTGACCGACTCGATCCGAGTGTCCGGCCTGACGCTGCTACGCCTCCTGGGCGGACCCGTCATCCTCGCCGCGGTCCTGGTCTGGGTGGATGTCCCGGAGGTGCTGTCGCGCCTCGGAAACCTCCATCCCGCGTGGGTCGCACTGGCACTCGGGGTGGGGGTCGTCCAGACCCTCGGATCGGCCTGGCGGTGGCGGTTCACGGCAGGGCGTCTGGATATCCGGCTGCCCTTCGGAGCCGCCGTGCGCGAGTACTGGCTGGCGGGGTTTCTGAACCAGGTGATCCCGGGGGGAGTGGTGGGGGACGTGTCGCGCGCATTTCGGCACGCGCGAAATCCACAGGAGCGAGACCACGACCCCCCGGGAGCCGACGGACACCCGCCGGTCGATTGGAGTTCGGTGGGCGGGGGCTTCGAGAGCAGAGCCGTCCACGCGGTGATTCTCGAGCGCCTGTCGGGTCAGGTGGTCGTCGCGGTGGCCGCCGCGGTATCCGGGGTCGCGCTGCTCACCCCGCTTTCGGGGGGGTGGGCGACGGCCTGGGGCCTCGCGGTGCTGGTCGGAATCGTGGTGGTCCAGGCCGCGGTCCCCTCCGACTCGAGCCGGCATCGCCCCGGAGAGCCGGTCAGCGGATTCTCGGATAGTCTGCGCGCAGCTCTCGTGGGTCGGACGGCACTCCCCGTGCAGCTCGTGACCTCGGTCGGTGTGGTCGCGAGCTATGTGGCCATGTATCTGGCCGCGGCGAGGGCGGTGGGCGTCGAGACGCCGTTCGTCGCCATGCTCCCGCTGGTCACGCCCGTTCTGCTCGCGATGCTGGTTCCCGTCTCGGTGGCCGGGTGGGGCGTCCGCGAGGGTGCGGCCGCCGCGATCTGGGCGTCGGCGGGGCTGCCGGCGTCGGACGGAGTGGCGATCTCGGTCGCGTACGGCGCGCTGGTGCTGGTTTCCACCCTTCCGGGTGCGCTGGTGCTGGTGGCGGACGGACTCACACGTCGTCGCTCGGGCGCGCACTCCTCTCGGTCAGATCGAGGTCGAACAGGAGGTCGACACCGAGTCGGTGGTGCCTCACGGGGAGTCGCAGAGCATCCGACAGAGCGGCGACCGGGGGAAGGCTGATTCCGGGCCTGCCCGATCCGATGAGGAGCGGCGCGACCGAAATGTGAAGCCGGTCGAGGGCGTCACATCGCAGGAAGTCGGAGACGGTACGTCCGCCCCCCTCGACGAGGACACGATGCAGATCGCGGTCGGCGAGGAGGTCGAGCACCGCGCAGGGCTCGAAGGTGCCATCTTCGCGAGTGGCGAGTTCGAGACGCTCCACGCCGTCCGCCGTCGTCGGTGGCGTCGCGCGAGCCGCCCCCGTCCCGATCAGCCAGAGGGTCGGTGCGTCGGGAGATGTGAACAGGCGGCTCGTCGGTTCCAGACGGTCCTTTCCGTCGAGAACGACGCGGCACGGGTTGTCCCCTGCGACGCGACGGACCGTGAGTCGGGGATCGTCGGACGCGACCGTCCCGGCGCCGACCACGACGGCATCCGAAAGCGCGCGTGCCCGGTGGAGACGCGTGAGGTCTTCGTCGCCGTTGATGTAGTGCGAGTCGCCCGTCTCCGTGGCGATGCGCCCGTCGAGGCTCTGACCCAGCTGGCCGAGAACCCACCGGGACGAGGCGGCCAGGGGTGCGAAGACGTCGTCAAGAACCTTCGCGAGGTCGTCGGTCATCGCTTCGGACCGCCGGTCTCGTGCTCGCGGTGCTCACCGTCCTTCGTGTCGTGCTCACGGTCCTTCACGCCGTGCTCGGGGTCCTTTGCGCCGTGTCCCGAATCGTACGCGGTGCGGTCGTCGTCGTCCCTGTTGACGTCTCCGTCGCCCCCGAGCCGGTCCAGCGGGAAGGACCGTGAATCTTCGAGAATCGCGGCGAGTTCGGTGCCCCACGCCGTGACGAGACGCGCACCCATGTCGGCGGTCGCGAGGGTGGCGTCTCCCGTCGCCCCGGACGGGTGCAGGTCGTCGGCCCTCCACGCGAAGGAGGCCGACCCCTCCGGCGCGATACGCGACCCGTTCGCCTCCAGATCGATGCCGAGCGATGGGAAGTCCCGGACCTCGGAGGTGCGGACCCTGTCCGGATGCAGATGAAGCATGATGGCCGTCTCCACCGCGCCTCCATGAAGTCCGTGCCGCAGCTCCCGTTTCGGCAGGTGGATGTCGGACGGAATGGCGAATCGGAAGGTGTGGACCTTCACGACAAGGAGGCCGAAGCGGCGCCGGAGGCGAAGCGCCGCGGTGTCGATCGTGGCCCGGTTCCCACCGTGACTGTTGAAGATCACCAGGCGGCGTATGCCGCTTCGCGCCACGGACGCACCGAGATCGACCAGGCTGCCCTCGACCGTGCCGGGATCGAGTGAGAGCGTTCCCGCGAGCGTCGTGTGTTCGGAGCTGACGGCTGGAGCTACGGTCGGAAGCAGGAGCAGGGGAGGGGCCGGGGCCAGAAGGTCCAGTGCGCTCCGGAGCACACCCTCGCCGATGTCGACGTCGGTGGAGAGAGGGAGGTGGGGCCCGTGCTGCTCGACGGCGGCGGTCGGGAGGATCGCGACAGCCTCTGGACCGGCGAGAGCCGCCAGTTCGGGGGAGGTGAGCGACGCCCACGAACGGGCCGCTCCCGGGAGCGTGTTCGATTTCGTCGTCGTTCGCCGCTCGGTCATCGTCCGTCGCTCCGTCGTTCGGTCGGTGCGGCGTCGCCTCCGCTCCGTCGGGCGTAGAGGTCGCCCGACGGGAGTCCGTCCGCCCCTCCCGACAGCCACTCCTTCGCCTCGACGGCGGTCCGCCAGCCGGACCAGCGAAAGCTCCGGCGCTCTCCCTCGATCGCGTTGTATTCGTACGTGGCGAGCGTCGACAGCCGGTCGACGCACCGAACGGCCACGTCGAGTCCCCCGGCGACGAATTCGACGGAGACGGCCTGCACGGGCGTGGTGAGCCCGGCGAGAACGTCGGCCTCGAAGCCCTCCACGTCGATCTTGACGAAGGCGGGCAGACCGTACTCGGCCACGAGCAGGTCCAGCGTGGTGACCGGCACCTCCACCTCCGCGTCCCATTCGACACCTCGAAAGCCCGGATTGTCTTCCGGGATCTTCTCGCGCCACTCATCCGCGAGTGTGGAGACCGTGGGATGCCGGCGGGCCACCGCGAGCGTGGCGGTACCCGGGTGGGCGCCGACCGCCTCCCGCCGGAGCGTCACGCGGTCGCGGCGTCCGACGATGCGTCCGAGCCACTTCGCCAGGACGGGCTGCGGCTCGAAGGCGACGACGCGCGCACCCAGCGCCTGGAAGGCGGCGGTACGGTCTCCGAGGTGCGCGCCCACATCGAAGACCAGGTCGCCCGGCGCGACGAAGTCCCGGTAGAGCGCACGGAGACCCCGCTGACGGCCGGGTCGCCAGTATGTCACGAGGGAGCGGGCCAGGCCCAGCATGCTGCGAAGGCTCGCGGGAATCACGATCCCGCTCCCGGGTCGAAGCGCTGCTCCGCGTCGTCGGTCCGGTCCGCGTCGTCGGTCCGGTCCGCGTGGTCGGTTCCGTCTGCATCGTTGGTCCCGACCGCGTCGAGGCTCCCGTCCGCCGCGTCGGCGATCGAGACCGGCGGCCACATCCTCGAAAGGACGTTCACCCGCCCGAAGAGCGTATGCTGCAGGACCACGGCGACGTGAACGGCGATCGTGGCCACCAGCAGGTAGGCGACGAAGGCGTGGAGCACCGAGAGCCGATCCGCCCAGACCGGCAGCTCGCCGACGAGCGGCGGAATGCCGGCGGCGTCGAGCAGTTCGATCGGGTAGCCCCCCCCCGCGGTTCGCAGGTACCCGGTCACGGCCATGACGAGAAGGAGACCGTAGAGACCGACGTGGGTCGCTCGAGCGAGCCGCCGTTCCTTCGGGGGAATCTCCTCGGGCAGCTCCGGAGAGGGGGTGACGAGTCGCCAGAGCGCCCGGAGTGGTACCAGAACGAGGACGATCACTCCGATCGCCTTGTGGGCGACGTACAGACCGTTGCGAACGCCCTCGAAGCCCTCGCTCGTCATGGCGATACCGATCGGGACGGTCGCGAAGATCAGGAGTGCGACGACCCAGTGGAAGAGCCGGCTCGGGGTCGACCAGCCGGACCGCATCGGCGGTTCCGTCCCCCCGGGTCCACCGTCCACGTTCATTGCGTCGTGCCGCGAAGGGGAGAGGCCGACATGGCCTCGACGAGGATGCCGCGGAGGTCGCTCATGCGTGGCTCGCTTCCGTCCGCTGCGGCGGCCGGGGGGAAGGCGCCGGACACGAATCCTCGCGCCAGGAACTCCTCGATCAGGCGCTCGTCCGTCGTGATGACGTGCACCGGCACGGTGCGCGGTGCCTCATCGCCCGTTACGAGCGGCGCCGGCTGGTGGTCCCCCAGCGCGACCAGGACGACATCGTCGTCGAGATATCGGTCGACCCAGGACACCATGGTGCGAAGCGCATACCCCACCGACTCCGCGTAGGCGGATCTCACGCGGTCTCCGTCCCGCCAGAGGCTTTCCGGCGACTCCCCGGCATCCCTCCAGCGCTCGAAGATGGAGCCGTCTCCGACCTCCTCCCAGGGTTCGAGCTCGAGGATGGGCGTCCATGGCGCATGCGAGCTGATCATGCCGGCCTCGACGAACACGGGGGCATCGGTGGAATCGTCGAGCGCGTTCCGCTGCATGTAGGACCAGGTGAACTGGTCGGGCATCGTGACCCAGTTGAGCGGAGGCCCGCGGTAGTCGATGTCGGGCCCCGTCCAGATCTCGTCGTACCCGAGCATCCGTCCCTCCGGCCACGCCATGGTGATCTGCGGCATGAGGGCGACGGTCCGGTACCCGGCCCGCTCGAAGTCGTCGAGCAGCGTCGGTTGGTCGCTCGCCAGCATGAGTTCGTAGCGCAGCTGGTTTTCCAGCCACAGCCCGCTGATGGCCGAGCCGTGGCCGAGCCACGACATCCCGCCCTGGCTCGGCGCGACCATCCGGGCGGTCGCCACGTGGAGATCCCGAGTCGCCACGACGCGTTCCAGCTCCTCGAGGGTGGGTGTGATCACCGGCGAGTACCGGGCGTCCTCGACCGCCGACGTCCCGTACGATTCGATGAAGGCCAGCACGACATCCCGCCGATCCAGTGCCGAGAGGAGCCCGGGCTCGTCCGCCCACTCGGTGCGTGTCGAAGCGACCTCCGCCGCGAATCGATCCCGCTCCTGCAGCATCCTCGTGAGGTAGGTGGTCTGCTCACGCGCGAGATGGGTGATCGGCAGCGCGAGAACGACCCCTCGCGGGTGGCTCCAGCGGAGGGGAATGAGTGAGACGAGGAGCACGAGCAGGACGAGGGCCGGGATGCGTGGCCGCCAACCCTCGCGGATCTCGGCCAGCCGGGAGAGGAGCCGCGCGAGCACCACGAGCAGCAGGGCGGCAGCGAGAATGCCGCCTGCCAGGACCACAGGCCCCCAGCCGCTGCCGAACGTCCCGTCGAGGAGGTTTCGCACCGAGCCGACGAGGCGAGCGTCGAGGTAGAGATTCAAGGGCCGCGCCAGGCTCATGCGGGCGGCTGAATCCGCGACGAGCAGCAGGGTCGTCGCGAGAATCACCGTCGCCGCTCCCCACGCGGCCACACGCGTCCACCCCCGTCGAGGCAGCACGAGAAACAGGGCCACCAGGATGGCGACTTCCAGGGCGATCCAGTGAGGACCGAACTCCCCGGATCGGATCCAGAGCGGCGCCATCACGAGACAATTGGCGAGCACGAGGGTACCTGCCCCCCGTACGAATCGTCCTTTTCGCTCGGAGTGCCCGGTGTCCGTCGTCTCTCCCCGAATCGGGGTCATCCTCTTTTTCGCCCTCGTCTCGGGGAGTGTGTCGAGCTGCGGCGACGCCTCGGTCGGCGAGAACCGGGCGTCCGAACTGCCGACGCGCGGATCGGAGGCCGCCTGGCAGCCCTCCGATACCCGCAGCCTGTTCGATTTCGTGACGTCGCTCGCGGCCGAGCGGTCTCGCACCGCCTACGTCGCACCGCCGTCCTATGTGAAGGATACGCCCGCGGCGGCGCTTTCCTATGATCAATATCGGGCCATAAGGTTCCGCGCCGATCGTGCGATCTGGGGTGACGACCTTCCCTTCGAGGTCCAGTTCGACCATCCCGGCGGCGGAGTGGAGACCCCGGTTCGGGTGCACCTCGTCTCGGCCGACACCGCCCGCGAAGTGGGCTTCGACACGTCCCTGTTCACGTACGATGGAGACGTCGCGGCGCAGGATCTGAGGTTGCCGCCGGAGGCCGGCTTCGCGGGGTTCAGAATCCTCAACCCTATGAACCGGTCCGACCACTTCGACGAGGTGGTCTCCTTCCGCGGCGCCTCGTACTTCCGCCTGCTCGGCCCCGACCATGTGTATGGACTTTCCGCCCGGGGCATCGCGCTCGGGGTCGCGGGACCCGAGCCCGAGGAGTTTCCGGACTTCGTGGAATTCTGGATTCACGAGCCACTCCCGGGCGACACCAGTGTGGTGGTGCACGCGTTGCTCGACGGGCCCTCCGTCGCCGGTGCATACAGATTCGAACTCGTACCCGGTCGATCCGGGGAGACCGCGGGCCCGACCCGTGCGATGCGGCCGACGGAGATGCACGTCGGGGCCCGTCTCTTCGCCCGCGCGCCGATTTCGGACCTCGGCGTCGCGCCACTCACCAGCATGTATCTCCACGGGACGTTCGACCTCGGGGGTGAGAGCGACGTACGGCCCCGCGTGCACGACTCCGAGGGTCTGATCATGGAGACCCACGCGGGCGAGGTGATCTGGCGGCCGCTCTCCAACCCCGGTCGCGTGCGCCTGACCTCGCTCTACGACCGGGATCCCGCCGGCTTCGGTCTCGCGCAGCCGACGCGAGACTTCGAGCGGTATCTCGACCTCGAGGCGCTGTACCACCGTCGTCCCGGTCTCTGGGTCGATCCGGCCGCCGCGTGGGGCGCGGGTTCGGTCCGTCTCGCGGAGCTGCCCTCGGAGTCCGAGTTCGCCGACAACATGGTGACGTTCTGGGCGCCGGAGGATGCGCTGGACACGGGGGACCGGAGTGACTGGGCCTACACGCTGCGAACCTTCGATGTGCGCCCGCCGGAGGTCGCCGGACCCGCGCGGGTCGTTCGGACCCGGGTCGCGAGAGCCGGGCTGCCCGGCCAGATGGAGGCACCGCCCGCGCACCACCGCCGGATTCTCGTGGATTTCGTCGGGGGCGGGCTGGACGATCTGGCTACGGACGCCGCGGTCGAGGCCCTCGTGACGTCCTCGACCGGCCGCGTAACCGACGTGCGCGCCGAGGCTCTGCCCGACGGCGGGTACCGTGCGACGTGGATCCTCGAGGGGGAACCCGGGGTTCCCGCGGACATGAGAGCCTACCTGCGATCCGACCGAATCCTGACCGAAACGTGGAGCTGGCTGCTCGACGTCCCGGGGCCCGAGGAGCCGTGATGCACGCGTATCACTTTCCCGGGCTGGCACTCCGACGCGTCGCACTTCTTGCGTGCATGCTCGTGACCGCCGCGATCGGGGCAGCCCTCATGCTCGGGATTCTGGGCAGCGGCGGGCTCACGGCGCTGGAGATCCTGATCTTCGCGCTCTTCGTACCGACCTTCACCTGGATCGTCGTGCCCCTCTGGACGGCCGTGGCCGGCTTCCTGCTTCTCGTATCGGACCGGGACCCGAATACCCTCGAGCGTCGAGGATCTCGTTCGTCCGATCGGGCGGGCGAGGACACCGAGTCGGTCGCTTCCGGGTCGACGGCCGCGGACATCGTGACGCACACGGCGCTCGCCATCCCGATCCACGAGGAGAGGGCGGACCTCGTGGCGGCACGCGTGTCGGCAATGCTGGACGGCGTTTCGCGGCTGGGGGCAGGCCACGCCTTCGATGTCCACCTTCTCAGCGACTCCCGGAGCGAGGTCATCGTCCGGCAGGAGGAGGCCCACGTCGAACGGCTCAGGGTTCGGCATCCGTCCGCGCGCATCCACTATCGCCGTCGCCCGGTCAACGCCGGCCGCAAGGCGGGCAACCTGGCGGAGTTCACGGCGCGCTGCAGGGATGACTACGACTTCATGGTGGTTCTGGACGCGGACAGCCTGATGAGCGGAACCGCCCTCGTCGAGCTGGTCCGGAGAATGCAGGCGAATCCCGATGTCGCCCTGCTTCAGGTACCCACGACGATGATTCGTGCCCGGTCGTTGTTCGCGCGGGCCCTCCAGTTCGCCGGAACCGTCTACGGGCCGGTGCTCGCGGCAGGACAGGCCTTCTGGCAGGGGCCGGACGCGAACTACTGGGGCCATAACGCGATCATCCGCGTCGACGCATTCGCCGACGAGGCACGCCTGCCCGTGCTTCCGGGTGAGCCACCCCTCGGAGGGGAGGTGCTCAGCCACGACTTCGTCGAGGCGGCGCTCCTTCGCCGGGCGGGGTGGAGGGTCGTGATGGATCCGACCATCGAGGGCTCGTGGGAGGAGCTCCCGGAGTCGCTGCCGCCCTACGCGCGCCGGGACCGGCGGTGGGCCCAGGGAAGCCTGCAGCACCTCCGGCTTCTCTCACTTCCAGGTCTGGCCATGCCGAGTCGGCTCCACTTCCTGTCGGGCGCGATGGCGTACATCTCGTCCCTGCTGTGGCTCGGGATGCTGCTCGCCGGCACGGCGTACGTGTTCGTGCCGGCCCTGTCGGGTGTCCCACTGATCGACGCGGTGCCGGTGGGGGCATCCGGGGGTGTGTCCCTCCTCCTCGGTACGGTGGTCGTGCTCTTTCTCCCCAAGGTGCTCGGTCTCCTGATCACGATGCGGCGAGACGCCGGGCGATTCGGTGGACACCTCCGTCTGATGGCGAGCGCGCTCGTCGAGACGACGCTGTCGATCGTGTTCGCCCCGGTGCTCATGATCCAGCACTCGATCTTCGTGCTGGAGGTGGTCGCCGGCAGATCGGTCGGGTGGGAGCCACGGGTGTCCGGCGCGGAGCGGATCTCCATGCCGGACGCGCTTCGGCACACGGCACCGGTGTGGGCCGCAGGGTTCATCTGGACCGCTGCCACACTTCTGATCAGCCCGCTCTTCGCAGCCTGGATGAGTCCGATCTTCGTCGGCCTTCTCCTCGCCCCCGCGCTCGTGAGCGGCACGAGTGGACCGCGCTCGGGTCGAATCCCGGCTCGCGCCGGGCTTCTGTGCGTTCCCGAGGAGACGGCGCCCTCCCCCGAGGTCGCGGCCGTCCGGCGGAGCCCTGCCGCGGATCCCGTGGAGCCGAGCGGGGTTTTCAGCTCCATCGAGGGCGGTGCGCCCGGTACCGCCGAAAGAGGGGATGACGCCATGTACAACGCCGAACGAGGACTTTTCGACCTGAAGCGCGGACGCACGCTCCGCGTGGTCGGGGAGACGGTGCCCGAGGCAGTCCGGGACACCGCGGGTGACCTCGCGTGCCGCGAGGACATCGTCGCGATGGCCGTCGAGGGACTCGATGCCGAGCACCTCGCGGAGTTTCTCGCGCGTTCCGGAGGTCCGGCGAGTCTGGTCGTGACGCTGCACCGCGCCCGGTTGCTGGGGTGGTGCTCGGAACTCGAGGCGGAGGCGGGGGGCGACGGAGCTTTCTCGGTCCCCATCGGCGGGGACATGACCGCGGAGCGCGTCGTCGGTCTCGCGATGGACCGGAGAATCGGCGCCGAGGAAGACGTCAGGGGCGCCATGGCAGGCCCCGCCGCCGCATCCGCCCTGTCCCTCGCCCGGCTCGGACGTCTTCTCCCCGCGGTCGTCGTGGCCCCGGTCGGGAGTGAGCCGTCTCCGGCGCTGACCGACGCGCTGGCACGCGACGCCATTCTCCAGACGTCGACGTCGGAGATCTGTGACTTCGTCGAGGCGGCGCGATCGGAAATCGTACGCGTCAGCGAGGCTCCGGTCCCGATTCCCGGGATCGACGGACCCGAGTCGTCCCGCTTCGTCCTGTTCCGCGAAGCCTACGGGCTCGAGGAGCATGTGGCGGTCCTGGTGGGGAATCCGGAAGACTGGCCCGATCCGGTGCCGATCCGTCTTCACTCCGCGTGCCTCACCGGGGACCTCTTCGGGAGCCTGCGCTGTGACTGTGGGGAGCAGCTCCGCGGAAGCATGGACTACTTCATCTCGCGGGGCGGTGGCATCCTCCTCTACCTCGCGCAGGAGGGTCGAGGGATCGGGCTCGGCAACAAGTTCCGGGCTTACAGCCTCCAGGAGACCGGTCTCGACACCATCGATGCGGACGGCCATCTGGGTTTCGGAGCCGACGAGCGGGAGTACGAGATCGCGATCGCGATGCTGCATGTTCTCGGCATCGAGGCGGTCGAGCTGCTCACCAACAACCCGGAGAAGGTCGCGGCACTCGAGGCGGGCGGGATCACCGTGGAGAGCCGCCAGCCGCTGTTCGGGCACCTCAACCAGCACAACCTTCCCTATGTGCGCGCCAAGGCGGAGCGGGCGGGCCACTGGCTCGGCGACATGCTCTCGCAGCCGATGCGCGGAGGGCGCGTCGCGGGGGACTGACCCCTCGGTCGGTATCGGGTCCGGAACGGAGCATCGGCGCGGGGGTTCGCCAAGGGACGATTCGGTGTACCGTTCCTCACGCGCAGAACCACGTGGCTGACTCCATACTCTTCGACAGTTGTGCCTTCGGCGATCTCGAACTCCCCAACCGGGCGGTGATGGCGCCGATGACGCGGTCTCGCGCGATCGACGGCATCCCCAACGAGCTCATGGCCGAGTACTACGCGCAGCGTGCGTCCGCCGGCCTCATCATCACCGAGGGGGTCGCTCCGGCACCCAACGGACTCGGGTACCCGCGGATTCCCGGACTCTGGTCCGACGAGCAGATCGAGGGCTGGAAACTCGTGACGGATGCGGTGCACGAGGCGGGTGGGCGGATCTTCGCGCAGTTGATGCATACCGGGCGTGTGACACACCCCTCGAATCTGCCGGAGGGCGGACGTGTGGTGGCGCCCGCCGCGGTGCCGCTGACCGAGACCACGATGTGGGTCGACGAGGCGGGGGAGGCGCTCCCCATCCCGACGGCCGATCGGATGGAGCCGCAGGAGGTCGAGGTGGCGATGTCCGAGTACGTACATGCGGCCGAGAACGCCATCGAGGCCGGCTTCGACGGCGTCGAGCTGCATGGAGCCAACGGATACCTCATCGAGCAGTTCATCCACCCCCACACCAATCGTCGGATGGACGGGTGGGGCGGTTCGGTGGCCACGCGCTGCCGCTTCGCGATCCAGACGGCCGAAAAGGTCGCGGCGGCCGTCGGAGGAGACCGGGTGGGCATGCGACTCTCCCCGTATGGCGTCTTCAACGAGATGCCGCACTACGACGAAATCGACATGACCTATCTGCACCTCGCCCGCCAGCTCGGGGAGGCGGGGCTGCTGTATCTCCACATCGCCGATCACTCCTCGATGGGGGCGCCGGACGTCCCCGACGAGATCAAGGAGACGATGCGGGAGGCCTTCGAGGGACATTTCATCCTTTCCGGCGGCTACGATCACGACAGAGCCGTCGAGGATCTCACCCAGAAGGTGGTCGAGCACGAGGACGAAGAGGACGAGACACTTCCGGCGAATGCCGATCTGATTGCGTTTGCGCGGCCCTTTCTCGCCAATCCGGATCTGCTCGAGCGGTTCCGGAGGGGCGCCGAGCTCAACGAGCCGCGTCCGGATCTCTTCTACTCGGCGGGGGCCGAGGGGTACACCGACTACCCGACACTCGACGACTGACATGGCGGACGTCCTCAAGCTCTACGCCGGAACCGCGGTCGTCTTCTTCGCGATCGATCTGGTATGGCTCGGTGTGGTGGCGCAGGAGTTCTACGAACGTCAGATCGGTTTTCTCCTCGCGGACGACGTCCGATGGGGTGCCGCCCTCCTGTTCTACTCGATCTACATCGCGGGCATCCTGGTCTTCGCGGTGCTCCCGGGTCTGGAGGCGGGCTCGCTGGCCCGAACGGCGGCCCTCGCCGCATTCCTCGGGTTCTTCGCGTATGCGACCTTCGATCTCACATCTCTCGCCCTCTTCGAGGGATTCCCGACCCGGGTGGTCGTCGTCGATCTCGCGTGGGGCACGGTCCTGACCGCTTCGGTCGCCTCGGCCGGCTTCGGCATCGGGCGGTGGCTCGGCATGGGCGCGACGCCCGGGGTCTGACGACGTGGGCGCCACGCTGCCTCTCCTCCCGAGTGGTCCATGACGTCTGCCATCGCGGGTGAGGCGTTCCGGTCGTTGGTGGCCCTGGTCGCTCCGGGGATCGCACTGGCGCTCGCGCTTCTCGCAGGCCCCGCCGGGATCGCCGCGCAGGGTGTCGGAAATGGTCCCTTTCGCGTACCCGAGCAGCACCCGGTCTACGGTCTCTTCCTGACGCCCCGACCGGAGCGTGCCCAACTCCTCCCGACGGGATCGCTGGAGTTCGCGGTCCGGACCACCTACTCCAACGTGTTCGAATTCGCCCGGGCGGAGGCGGTGGAGGCGACCTTCGACTACGAACGGTGGACGAACACGGCGGAGCTGGTGTGGGCACCTCGGGCTGGATTCGAGGTGGGTATTCGTACGGCGCTCGTGACGGGGTGGGGCGGATTCCTGGACGGGCTCGTGCAGTGGTACCATCAACGACTCGACCTGCCGAACGGCGATCGCGAGGACGTGGAGAATGGAGACTTCGAGGTCAGCCTCGTCACCCGGGGGGATTCCCTCGTGTCGCTCGGGTCGGGGACGCACGCCGCGGATCCCGTCGTGTGGATCGCGCTTCCGATCCTCGAGGGCGACAGGGCGCTGGCCGCGCGCGTGAGCATGAAGGTGCCCGTCGGGTCGGACGACTGGTCGTCGAACCGCGTCGACCTCGCGGTCCAGCTGGATGGGCGCCGGGTCTTCACGCGGTGGGCCGCCTACGGGGGCGTCGCGGTGGGGACGGTGAATCCCGGCGCACGGCTGGAGGGGTACACGGCATCGTCGGCCGTGAGTCTCCACGCGGGACTCGAACGCAGCCTGGGGGAAACCTGGGGGGCGCTGGTCCAGCTGCAGGGCAGCTCGCCCTTTCTTCGCGATCTGGGCCACCGGGAGCTCGACCGGGCGCCGGTGAACCTCGGGGTCGGCCTGACCGGGCGTACACGGTCCGGATGGCTCTGGCAGGCCGCCTTCACGGAGGACATCCGCGCAGACAGTCCCGCGGTGGATTTCACCATCGATCTTCACCTCTCGCGACGTCTCGGCGGCCCGGGCGGGCAGGGGGGCTCCGGTTGACCCTCCCCCCGGCGGTCGACTAGCTTCCAGTCGTGCCCCAGGTCCGCAGGGTGGGAACCAGCTAACCCCGTCAGGACCTTGCCGGTAGCAGCGGAATGCGAAGTGACCGCAGCTGCGGGTAGCCTGGGGCATTTTTTCTTTCTCCCGGGTCGCGGCGCATGGTACGAGCGTCGGGGCCCGAGGCCAGGCGCTTCCGCACATGTCCCATCAGGCTCTCGCCCGAAAGTACAGACCGCGCCGCTTCTCCGAAGTGGCGACGCAGGAGCACGTCTCCGAGACACTGAGGCGGGCCGTGGCGGGAGACCGGGTGGCGCACGCCTACCTGTTCTGTGGCCCTCGCGGGGTCGGGAAGACCACGCTGGCTCGTGTGCTCGCGATGGCGCTCAACTGCCCGAACCGCACCGAGGACGGGGAGCCCGACGGCACCTGCGACTCCTGCCAGCGAATCTGGAGTGGTCAGACCGCGCTGGACGTGGTCGAGATCGACGCGGCGTCCAATCGCGGTGTCGACGATGCACGGAATCTTCGTGAGCGCGCCATGTACGCGCCCTCCGAGGAGTCCCGCTTCAAGGTCTACATCGTGGATGAGGCGCACATGCTCACGCGCGAGGCGTGGAATGCGCTCCTCAAGATTCTCGAGGAACCGCCACCGCGGGTGATCTTCTGCTTCGCGACGACGGAGCCGCAGAAGATCCAGCAGGCCGCCGCTCCGATCCTGAGTCGCTGCCAGAGGTTCGACTTTCGCCGAATCGGGGTGTCCGACATCGCCGATCGCCTCACCGAGGTCCTCGAGCGGGAGGGGACCGCGGCGCCGGAAGAGGCGTTGCGCATCCTCGGCCGGAAGGCCGACGGCGGCATGCGAGACGCGCTCTCCCTCCTCGATCAGGTCCTGGCCCTCGGGGGCGAAGACGTCACGATCGAGTCGGTGCGCCGCGTGCTCGGGCTGGTCGAGGACGAGCGGTATGTCGAGCTCATCGGCATTCTTGCCGAGGCCCGCCATGGCGACGTCTTTCCCTTCGTGCAGGACCTGCTGGACGAGGGGTACGACCTGTCGGAGTTCTACCACGGTCTGGTCGACGCGCTGCGGGCGCTCCTCAGACTCCGCCTCGACCCGGAGGCGCGCATTCCTGAACTCGCGGACCACCTGCGTGACGCCTACCTCCGGTCGGGTTCGGCGTTCAGTCCTGCGGATATCGTACGGATGCTGTCCCTCGCCTCGGAACTCGAGAGCACCGGGAGCCTGCGGCGTAGCGGACATCCCCGTCTCCTGGTGGAGATGCTGCTGCTCCGTCTCACGTACCTCGACCGAACCGTGGAGCTCGAGGAGCTCATTCGGGGCCTCGGGGGTGCCCCCGCCGAGGACCCTCGCCGGCGGGCGATCGAGCCCGCTGACGAGACCACGGCCCGGAAGCCCGAGCAGGACGGCAGCGGGTCGCCCACACCGAGCGGCCCGGACGCCCCGACGGACGCAGTGGAAGCGCCACTCCCCGACGCTTCGCACGAACGTCACGGGTCGGTGGAGGAGGACGGTCCCGCCGCCGGCGATGCCGACCGCGCTGCAGGGAGGGATGCCGATCCGGCAGATGAGGGGGAACCGGCCGAGACGGTGCCCGGGGAGGAGGATTCGTCCTCTCCGACCGTTGGAGGGGAGATCGGCGGCCGGGGCGGCGGTCCCGACGAGGTCGCGTCGGGCCGCGTCGCGGATGAGACGCGACCGGCTCCCCCCGAGGATGCGGGCCTGCTCGCGGCGTGGGACTGGGTCGTCGACGTCGTCCCGATGCCGACCGGGCTGGGGACCTTTCTCCGGGCTGCGGAGGTCGAAGAGGACGAGGAGAACCGGGTCCGGGTTCGGATGGATGCCGGGGCGGCGGATCGCTTCGACGTGGCCTCCACGGGGTCGGACCTCGCCGCAGCGCTGGGCCGGGCACTCCGACGATCCGTCACCCTGGTCGTGGATCCGGTCGATCCCGGCGGCGGCCGGATCACCCAGGACACGGTGAAGGAGGGCCGGCTCCGCGAGTATATCGCCGAAGAGCCGCTGCTCGAGCACGCCGTCCTGGAGCTCGACCTCGAACTTCTCGACTGAACGAGACTCGCACCGCGCACCTGAACCGATTTCATGAAGAATATCCAGCAGTTGATGCAGATGGGGCAGCAGCTCCAGGCGAAGATGACCGAGCTCCAGGAGTCGCTCGAGGGCCGTGAGGTCGAGGGCACGGCGGGCGGCGGTATGGTGACGGCCACCGTGGACGGAAAGGGCGGGCTCCGAGCGATTCGCATCGACCCGACCGTCGTGGACGATCGGGACGTCGAGATGCTCGAGGACCTGGTGGTCGCGGCGGTGAGTCAGGCGCAGAGCAAGGCGCAGGACCTCTATGCCGAGGAGATGAAGAAGGCCAGCGGGGGGCTTCCCATGAATCTCCCGGGCCTCTTCTGATCGATCGCCATCACGAGATTTCGGACACAGAGGAGTTGCACCCGTGTCGGTGATCGACGACCTGGTGGACGAATTCGGCAAGCTGCCGGGCGTCGGCCCCAAGACGGCCATGCGACTGGTCTACCACCTCATGAAGGGGTCTCCGGACGAGGCACGACGTCTCGCCGCTGCGATTCGCGAGGTCGCGGACCGTATTCGCCCCTGTGAGGTCTGCGGGAACTTCGCCGAGTCCGCGCGTTGCCACATCTGCTCGAACGGATCCCGGGACCGCTCCACCATCTGCGTGGTCGAGGAAGCGTTCGAGGTGGGTGCGGTGGAGCGCACGGGCGTGTATCGTGGGGTGTACCACGTCCTCGGAGGGCACCTGTCGCCGCTCGATGGGATCGGTCCCGAGGAACTCTCGGTCACCGCGCTCGAGCGACGGGTGGACGACGAGGAGGTCGAGGAGTTGATTCTCGCCACCAGTTCGGGGGTCGAGGGGCAGGCGACGGCGGTGTATCTGGAGGGCCTGTTCAGGCCTCGAGGGATCCGCGTCACCCGCCCCGCCCGGGGACTGCCGGTGAACAGCGACCTCGAGTACGTCGATGGAAGTACGCTCTCGGAGGCCCTGGCGGGTCGGAAGGAGATGTAATGGGAAAGAAGCTGAAGATCGCCGGAATCACGATGCTCGCGGCGGCGGCGGCGGGTGCCGCGGTCGTCTGGGTGGTTCGTGACCAGGTCACACGGCACCGGCGTGACCTGTTCAGTCCGCACGCTCTGCAGCGCCTCGCGGCGCTCAGCCACATGAGCCGGGGCTCCGCCACCGTCGGGGACGTGCTGCTGCTGCGGGACTTCATCGCCTGGGAGAGCCGGCCGCTGCTGAAGAAACGCGCCACGGCGCTGCTGGAGCGGATGGAGGACGAGGTCGAGGCGACGGAGCTGGATGCGCCGCGCGTCGGCTGACATCGGCGTCGAGCACCTTGCACGCATACCCGAGCGCACCGACTTTAGGCCTGCCTTCGGTGCAACCACGTGCCGAGGTGTGCACCCTCTTCTTCCACCGCGACGGCGCCCGGGGATTTCGTGATCGGACGGACGGCAAAGACCGCAGGCCGGGAGGCGTAGATCCATGTCGATGATCAACTACGCCAGCCGCGAGATCAACTGCAAGGTGGTCTACTACGGGACGGGTCTCGGCGGGAAGACGACGAATCTCGAGCATGTCTACTCTCGGGTGAACCCCGAGACCAAGGGGAAGATGATCTCCCTCGCGACGGAGACGGATCGCACGCTGTTCTTCGACTTCCTGCCGATCGACCTCGGGGAAGTTCGAGGGTTCAAGACGCGCTTCCACCTCTACACCGTGCCGGGGCAGGTCTACTACAACGCTTCGCGCAAGCTCATTCTGAAGAATGTGGACGGCATCGTGTTCGTGGCCGACTCCCAGAGGGAGCGAGCCGAGGCAAACATCGAGGCGATGCACAATCTGTACGAGAATCTCGAGGCATACGGCTACGATCTCGCCCAGATTCCCTTCGTCATCCAGTACAACAAGCGCGACCTTCAGAATGCGATGCCGGTGGAGGAACTCCGGGCTCAGCTCAACCCGAACGGCGTCCCGGACTTCGAGGGGATCGCGATCGAGGGAGCGGGCGTGTTCGAGACGCTCACCCGCGTGAGCAAGCTGGTCGTCAAGTCTCTGTCCTGACGCCCCCGCGATGGAGCGGCGCTTCACTCTACCCAACCTGATCACCCTGGCACGCATCCTTGCGTGCCCGGTGGTCGCGGCTCTCGCGCTGGCACCCGGCACGGGCGCTCGCTTCGCCGCGTTCGTGCTCTTTCTCGCGGCCGCTCTGTCGGACCTCTGGGATGGATATCTCGCCCGCAAACACGACTGGATCACCGACATCGGGAAGTTGCTCGACCCGCTGGCCGACAAGCTGTTGCTGGCCGCCAGCTTCATCCCGATCTGGCTGATCTCGAACCGGCCGGACGGCTTCGGTGACCTCCCGGTCATCGGTGCCCTTCCGCTCTGGATCCTCCTGGTGATCTTCGGGCGCGAGATCTTCGTCACCCTGTTTCGCCAGTGGGCCGCGACCCGCGGTCAGGTGCTCGCCGCGGGTAGATCGGGGAAGTACAAGGCGCTGCTCCAGAACCTGTTCGCCGGGGGTGCGCTGCTCTGGTACCCGATTCGCCTCTGGGCGGAGGATGGGGGCTGGGTGGACGGCGCGCTCTGGCCTGTGTGGTACGTGGTGCACGGATCGTGGGTCGTGGTGACGCTGGCGCTCGCTCTGCTCCTCACGGTGTGGTCGATGATCTCCTACATCCGCTCGTACCGGGCGGTCGGAGAGCTCTCGTGAACACTCCGGCACGCTCGATCATCGTGACGATCGGGGATGAGCTTCTCCTCGGGCGTACCGTCGATTCCAATGCGGCATGGCTGGCGGACCGCCTGACGGTGCTGGGCCTCTCCGTGGCGCGCATCGAGACGATCGGGGATGACACGGAGCGGATCCGCGACGCCGTGTCTCGGGCCCGTTCGGACTCCGCGCTCGTCGTGACGACCGGCGGACTCGGCCCGACCGACGACGATCGGACGCTCGACGCGGTGACCGCCGCGCTCGACGGAAGAACCCCCGACCTGGAGGTCGATAATCCGAGGGGTGTCGAGGCCGCTCGGTGGTTCGCGCCGGAGGGTGAGTACGGCGCTGTCCTGGTGCTTCCCGGGCCGCCGCGCGAGATGACGGCACTGTTCCCGAAGACGGAGACGGCGATCCGCCGCGCTCTGGAGGACCGTCTCGGCAGCGTGCACACACGTACGATCGCGACCACCGGGATCCCGGAGTCTCGACTGGCACCGCGGGTCCAGCCCCTCATCGATGACCTGGACGGGGTCGCCGTCGCATTCCTCCCGGACCTTCAGGGGGTCGACCTGCGCCTCACCGTGCGGGATCGCCCCGACGGCGAGGCGCAGACCCTGCTGGACTCGGCGGAGCAGAGCATCTCCGAGGTCGTCCGTCCCTACCGTGTTTCGGCTCCCTCCGGCGATGTCGTCGAGGCTCTGACCGAGGCTCTGGTGGACCGTGGATGGACCGTGGCGGTCGCCGAGAGCTGCACCGGTGGCGGTATCGGCGAGCGGCTTACGCGGCGTCCCGGCGCCTCCCGCGCCTTTCTCGGGGGGATCATCGCCTACTCGAACGCGATCAAGCGGGATCTACTCGGCGTGCCGGAGGATCTGATCACCGAGCACGGTGCGGTGTCCGAGCCGGTGGCGAAGGCCATGGCGGAGGGTGTGTGCGCGGCGGTGGGGGCGGACTGCGGGATCGGTATTTCCGGAATCGCGGGGCCGGACGGCGGATCGCCCGGAAAGCCTGTCGGGACGGTCTGTTTCTCGGCCACCACCCCGGACGGTGCCAGCGTCGCGACGCAGGGCTTCCGTGGGGATCGTGACGCCGTACGCCGCCGTTCGGCTCAGGCCGCCATGGTGCAGCTCCTGCGGCGGGTGGAGGGTGGATCGTGACGGCACCTGTGGTGTCCACACCCCACGGCGACGGGCCGCCTCCGACCGCAGGCGAGACCATGGGGGCGGATGGCGTCTCGATCCGGACGTGGCAGTGGCCGATCGAGGAGCCGCGCGGGCGGATCCAGCTGGTGCATGGTCTCAGTGAGCACCTCGGTCGCTACATCGAGCTCGCCGGCGTCCTCAACCGTGCGGGGTGGTCGGTGTTCGGACACGACCACCGCGGACATGGCGAGTCGGGCGGGCGCCGCGGAGTGCTGCGGAACTTCGATCACCTGGTGTCGGATGTCGATCTTGTGCGGGAGCGTGCGGACGAACTGGCGCCCGGGCCCGGCGCTCCGCTGATGCTGGGCCACTCGATGGGTGGCCTGGTCGCCCTCCGTTATCTGCAGACCGCCCGGGAGCCACCCCCGCGCGCCGTGATTTCCGCGCCGTGGCTCGGGACGCGTGTCCGCCTGCCGTTCTGGCAGCGCGTGGCGGTGCGATCCTTGCGACACCTGTTGCCGGAGTTCGTGATGCAGCGCAGTCTCGACGAGACGGGGATCACGCGTGATCCGGCGAGGCGCAGGGCATACAGGGACGACCCGCTCGCGCACCGCGCCGGATCCGCGGGTCTGCTTACCGAAATCGAGGCGGCGCAGGCTGCGACGCTCGACCAGGGGCTGCCCGAGGGGGTGTCCATTCTGTTGATCCTTCCGCTCGATGATCAGGTCGTGGATCCCGAGCGTACGGAGAAGTGGGCGGCGGGACTTCCGGCCGAGCGGGTCCGGGTCGAGCGCTTCCCCGACGGGCTTCACGAGCCCTTTCACGATATCGAGCGGGAGACGGTCTTCCGTCTGCTCGCACACTGGCTGAACGAGGAGGCGACGAAGGTGTCGCCTCCGGAACATGCGGAACAGGTATGAGCGAAGGTTTCGAGTCCACCAGAACCGAACCGGAGGGCCCGCCTGGAAATGGGGTCTCGTCCGACACCGATGATACGCCGCCGAACGACGAGCAGCGGGAATCGGAGGCCCGAGGGCACGAGGACATCAGGGGAGCCGCAGGCGATTCGGCAGGGGTCGACGAGTTCGAGACCGTGCCGCGTACCGAGTACGACGAACTGAACGATCGTCATCTCCGTCTCGTCGCCGAGTTCACGAACTTCCGGCGCCGGGCCGAATCGGAGGCGCTCGGCACCTGGTCGCGCGCGCAGGCCGACCTGGTCGAGCGATTCCTGGACGTCCTCGACGACCTGACGCGAGTCGCCGCGCTCGATCCGGACGACGAGAAGGTCACGGTCCAGTCGATCGTCGAGGGGATCGACCTGGTCGAGCAGAAGTTCATGAAGACACTCACCGACGCGGGCACCGAGCTCATCGAACCGACGGAGGGCGAAGCCTTCGATCCGGAGATCATGGAGGCCATGATGCGGGTGCCGACGGACGACGAGGACCAGGACGATGCGGTCGCACAGCTCTTCCAGAAGGGCTACCGGATGGGCCAGACGCTGGTGCGCCCGGCACGCGTGAGCGTGTTCAAGGCGGACTGAGGGGCGAGTCGACGTGAGCACCGGAAAGGACTTCTACAAGGTTCTCGGCGTTTCCGAGAAGGCGAGCGCGGACGAGATCAAGAAGGCGTATCGTGGTCTCGCGAAGCGGTACCATCCCGACGCGAACCCGGACGACGAGGCGGCCCACGAACGCTTCAAGGAGGTCGGGGAGGCGTACGGGGTGCTTTCCGACGCGGAGAAGCGCAAGAAGTACGATCAGATGCGTCGTTTCGGTGCATTCACGGGGGCGGGCCGATCTGGCGGCCGTCCATCGTCCGGTAGCGCCGGTCCCGGTGCCGGTGGATCGTTCTCCTTCGACGACCTCTCGAACTTCGGCGGTCTCGGGGACATCTTCAGCTCCATCTTCGATCGCGGTGGGCGTCAGGGCCCGACGCCCGGTGCGCAGGGACCGAAGAGGAAGGGCCGTCGGAAGGGGTCGGACGTCGAGTACGTCGTGGATATCTCCTTCGAGAAGGCCGCCCTCGGCGGCAAGGTGACGATCAACGTACCGATCACCGAGGAGTGCGCGACGTGCGGCGGATCCGGAGCGAAGCCGGGTACCGATCTCCGCGTGTGCACGGAGTGCAGTGGGTCGGGCACGGTGTCGTTCGGCCAGCAGGGGTTCGCGGTGAATCGTCCCTGTCCCGCCTGCGTGGGGCGCGGCATGATCCCGGACTCCCCCTGCGCCTCGTGTGCCGGCCGCGGGCAGGTGCGACAGGAGCGCCGGATTTCCGTGAATGTGCCGTCGGGAACCGAAGATGGGCAGAAGATGCGCCTGACGGGGCAGGGCGAACGGAGTACGTCGGGCGGAGCGCCGGGTGACCTCCTGCTGACCTTTCGCGTGAAGGAGCACCGATTCTTCCGGCGGAAGGGACTCGACATCCACGCCCGCGTGCCGATCAACATCGTTCAGGCGGCGCTGGGATCGAAGATCAAGGTGCGGACGATTCACGGGAATCGGGTCGTCCTGCGAATCCCCCCCGGTACCCAGACCGGGACGAAGTTCCGTGTCCGGGGGCAGGGAATCGAGAAGGCGGAGCGCCGCGGCGATCAGATCGTCGAGGTCGACGTGCAGGTACCCGAGGAGCTGTCAGCCGAGGAACGCGACGCGATGGAGAAGTTCGCCGATACCGTCGGGCTCAGGCACTGATGCCCGCCGGCCGGATCACGCGGTCGATGCGTCCGCCTCCGCGCACGACGTCGCCCTCGAAGAGCACGGCGGACTGACCCGGCGCCACCGCCTTCCGGGGCCGGTCGAACTCGAGCACCGCACCGCCGTCGTCGATCGTGCGTACCATCACCTCGAGCGCAGGCGCGCGATGTCGGACCTGCACCCCGAGCGTGCTGCCCGGAGCGGGGGCATCCTGGAGCCAGTGAGGGGCCTCGACCCGGATCGCGGTCATCTCGAGCGCCTCACGCGGACCCACCACGACCTCGCGGGTCTCCGGGCGGATCTCGAGCACGAACATCGGGCGATCGAATCCGCCACCGAGGCCTCGACGCTGCCCGATGGTGAACCCGGCGTACCCGTCGTGATCGCCGAGCACCGAACCCGCTTCATCCACGATCGGGCCGGGCTCCAGCGCCGGATGACGGGTGGCGAGCCGTTTCTCGAGGAGATCCCTGTAGTCTCCCGTGGGAACGAAGCAGATCTCCTGGGACTCGGGCTTGTCGGCGGTGACGAGTTCGAGCGCTCGGGCCCGCGCTCGCACCTCCGGCTTGGTGAGTTCGCCGAGGGGGAAGTGGAGGCGTGGGAGGACCGCGGGGTCGAGCCCCCAGAGGAAGTAGGCCTGGTCCTTGGCGTGATCGAGCCCCCGCAGGAGGCGGGAGTACTCCGGTTCGTGCTCGATGCGCACGTAATGCCCGGTCGCGATGCCGTCGCACCCCAGCTCGCGGGCGCGGCGGAGCAGGTCCCCGAACTTGGTGTGCGAGTTGCAGCGGACGCAGGGATTCGGCGTACGGCCCGACGCGTATTCGGACACGAAGTCGTCGATCACGTCCCGGGTGAACTGATCCTCTACATCGAACACGTAGTGCGGTATACCCAGTCGCTCGGCGACCAGCTGCGCGTCGACGATGCCGTCGAGTCCACAGCAGCTCTTCGCGTGGCTGCCCTCACCGGAATAGCAGAACGTCTTCATCGTGGCACCCACGACGTCGAAACCCTGCTCGACCAGGAGGGCGGCGGCCACGGAGGAATCCACTCCTCCGGACATGGCGGCCAGAATGCGGCGAGGACCCGACATCGTGCTCACGCCGGAACGGTCGAGCCGCGAAGGCGCCGCACGACCCGCATCGTCGCGTCGGCCGCCGCGTCGACCTGCTCGGGCGTGGTGTCGCGGCCGAAGGAGTAGCGGACCACGGCAGGCAGGACACCGTCCCCGTACATCGCGTCGAGTACATGGCTCACCGAACGGGAGCCGGTCTGGCACGCCGATCCTCCCGACACGGCCACACCCTCCATGTCCAGCGAGATCATGAGCGTCTCCGGGTCGACCTCGGGGACGCCGACGGAGAGGATGTGACCGGCGACGTTGCCCCCCTCGCCATGTTCGCGCAGGTCGGGAATCTCCTCCCGGAGGCGTCCCAGCAGGCGGCCCCGCAGCCCGGCATATCGAGCGCTGGCCTCGGCCTGCTCTTCCACGGCGAGACACACGGCCTCCGCGAGGCCCACCGCACCCGCGACGTCCTGCGTACCCGGCCGGATGCCCGACTCCTGTCCACCGCCGTGCAGGCGGGCGTGCAGCTTCGTGCCCGCACGAACGAACAGCAGTCCGGCGCTCTTGGGACCGTAGATCTTGTGGCCGGTGAGAGAGAGCAGGTCCAGTCCGATCTCGTCCAGCCGAACCGGAATCTTCCCGAGTGCCTGCACGGAGTCGGAGTGGATCACGACCCCGCGGTCGGCGCACCGCTCGACGATCTCGCGCATCGGCTGGACGACACCCACCTCGTTGTTGACCCACATGATCGAAACGACGCACGGGGAGGACGCGAGCGCCCGATCGAGCTCGTCGAGTTCGACCTTACCGGTGCGATCGACCGGAAGCACGATGGCTTGGCCTCCGGCTGCCGCGATGGCCCGTGCCGCGTCGAGCACGGCCTTGTGCTCGATGGCCGAGACCGCCACGCAGGGTGCGGTGCCGGACGCCCGGGCGGCGTCGGCGCGTCCGAACAGCGCGAGATTGTCCGACTCCGTCCCACCGCGCACGAACACGATCTCCCGGCGGCGCACGCCGAGGGCGTCGGCGATCCGGCCACGGGCCCGTTCGAGGGCGGCCTGCGCCTCCCGTCCCCACCGGTGCGACGACGACGGGTTCCCGAACGCGGCGCGATGGTAGGGCGCCATCGCCTCCAGAACCTCGTCCCTCATCGGGGTCGTGGCGGCGTGATCCAGATATATCGGGTCCAAGGGGTTCCTCTGTTCTCTCCGGTAAGTGCAACCCGTAAGTTAGGGAAGGCTCCGCCCACCGCGAACCCTCACGCCGACCCCCGCATGCCTCCGTTTCCCCTCGGAAAGCCGTCGGAATTCCGCACCACGGTCCACGGCATCGCATTCGCCGACCGCGAACGCCACGTGGATCGGATGGAGGACGGGGAGGCCCTGGTGCTGATTCCGGATCCTCCTGGCGCCCGCGATCCCGGCGTCTGGGTCCACCATCGGGACGGGGATCCGATCGGTCATCTCCCACCGGAGATCTCGTCCTGGCTCTGGCCGTGGCTGGAGAAGGGGGGCGCCGTCCGCGCCCGGGCTCTTCGAGTCCACAGCTCCGACGCGCCGAGTTGGCGTCGCGTCGTCCTCGAGGTTCGCTGCGCGGTCTGACACGGCCGTGCGGGAGGTCGGCCCCCCGATCTCCGCGACGTCCCCTCCGACCTTCGGCGGCGGTCGGCTCAGAAGCTGGCGACGGGTAGCGTCCCCAGGGTGTCCCACGCCAGCGTCTCCCGGGTCCGGAAGGGTTCACCGTAGGCCACGCGGATGCGCGAGCCGTCCCGCGCCATCACCGCGCGCGCCTGATCGATGAGCGGCCGCGTCCCGCCGGGGTAGATCTCCCCGGCCTGCGTCGCTCCCTCGAACTGGGACTCGTATGCGAGGATCGCCGCAATCTTCCGATCCATCTGGTCCGTCACGTCCACGACGAAGGTCGGCGGGCTTGCATCCTCCCGGAAGGCGGTCGCGTGCACGAACTTGTCGGGCCGGTGCGGGGCGCCCGCGGCATCGAAGTTCTTCAGCCCCGACAGGAAACAGGCGTCCCACACGAGCTCGGCCGCGATCCGATGGTCCGGGTGCCGCCCCTCGCGCCAGTGCGTGACGACCACCCGGGGGCGCAGTTCCCGAATCAGCGAGGCCACCCGACGCCGCGCGTCGAGGGTGTTCGACAGCGCACTGTCGGGCAGGCCCGCGTTGCGACGCTGCGCCAGGCCGAGAATCGCCGCCGCCTTCGCCGCCTCCTCGGCGCGGAGGGAGGCGCTTCCGCGCGATCCGGCCTCGCCGCGGGTGAGATCGACGATCCCCGTCCGCTCGCCTGCATCGGCACTGCGCAGCAGCGCGCCTCCACAGAGAAGCTCGGCGTCGTCGGGGTGGGCCATTACGGCGAGAACGTCGAGCGGCTCGATCATCGTTGGATCCGGGGGAGGGAGTGGGCACCCACGTCGGGAGTCGAGCGGCGCGAGATCATTCGGCGCGTAGCGCTTCGACGGGCTCCAGCTTCGAGGCGCGCAGGGCGGGGATCAAGCCGAAGACGACGCCCGTGAGGGTCGCACCGAGCAGGGCGACGATCACGGACCACAGCGGAATCGAAGCGGGTACCGGGGTGAAGGCCGCGAGCAGCCCTGCGAGCGAGCCTCCCATGGCCAGGCCCGCGGCGCCGCCCAACCCGGTCAGCAGCCCCGCCTCCACGAGGAACTGCCAGAGGATCTCGGACCGCCGGGCACCGAGCGCCTTCCGGATCCCGATCTCCCGCGTCCGCTCGGTCACCGAGATGAGCATGATGCCGATCACCCCGATCCCGCCGACCATCAGCCCGGCCGACGAGAGCCCGATCACGCCGAGGAAGATCACGCCGAACAGGTCGTCGATCGCCTCGACGAGCTGCGCCGACCGCAGGACCGCGAAGTTGTCCTCCTCGCCGGCCGGGAGCACCCGGTGGACGCGGAGCGCCGCCGCCACCGCCTGCTGGAGCTCCTCCCCGTCGGCGCCCTCCTCGGGTACGACGGTGATGTTCGTCTCGTTGCTGAATACGCGCAGGTGTCGAGTCGCCGTGGTGTGCGGCACGACCGCCCAGCGCTGGACGATGTCGTTGAAGAGATTCGGCTCCGGTTCGATGACCCCGATCACTCGCATCTCGACCCTGGTGCCCCGGAACCCTCCGAGGACCCGCACGGTGCGGCTGATCGGGTCCTGCTGACCGAAGAGGTCGTCGGCGAGGGGCTTGGAGATCACGATCACCCTGGAGCGCGCGTCGACCTCGGCAGGTGTGAAGTCCCGTCCCGCGACGAAGTCGCCGGGGACGAGCTGGTTCCACCCCGCGCTGTACGCGCGAGTCTCGACCCCGCTGTAGCGCTCGGAGTTCGCGGACACCGTGCTCGAGAAGTCGAGGCTGAAGATGGCCTCCTTCACACCCGGTACCTCACCCACGACTTCGGCCTCCTCCACCGTGATCCGCGGATTGTCTCTCAGGACGCTCGAGAAGTCGTCGGCGAAGTCGCTGAAGGAGACGGCGGAGAAGTCGACGCGTGAGACGATGAAGTTGTCCGGCCCCGACGACTCGACCACGCCCGCGATCGAGCTGCGTACGCCCGAGAAGATGGCGCCGAACGCCACGATCACCATGACACCGATGCCGACGCCGAGGATGGTGAGCAGCGAGCGAATCTTGTTGTCCCAGATAACGGCGGCCGCGATGACCACCCCCTCCCATGTGGAGGTCAGCCAGCGACGTAGTCCGGAGATTCGTAGACCGGAGGTTCGCGTTCCGGGGGCCGGGGTCGAGTCACCCATGGGTCGTCACTCGTACCGGAGCGCGTCGACGGGATTCAGACCCGACGCCCGCAGCGCGGGATACACGCCCGCGGCCATGCCGACCACGAGACCGAGCGCCACCCCGACGCTCATCCAGACGAGGTCGACGGCAGCCGGAAGGATCGTGACGGCGGCGAGACCGGACACGATTGCGATTCCGATCGCCACACCGCCCACGGCTCCCAGCGTGCTGAGCGTCGCCGACTCGATCATGACCTGGAGCAGGATATCCCGTCGTCGAGCGCCCAGAGCCTTGCGCACGCCGATCTCGCGGGTCCGCTGCATCACAGACACGAGCATGATGTTCATGATCACGATTCCACCCACGACGAGCGAGATGCCGACGAGGCCGGGGAGTGCCGCGAAGAGGACCGTGGAGATCGTGTCCCATGCTCCCAGGCGATCTTCCGCGGTGTCGACGGCGAAATTCGGGGTCTGCGTCGGGCGGAGCCGGCGCTCCCGCCTCATGATGCCCTCTGCCTCGATTGCGGCTCGAGGGATCATCGCGGGGTCGGGGACCTGAACCGTCAGCTCCGAGATCGCGGCGCTCGGGCCGGTGCGCGCCCGCGCCGGCGAGCGGATGGGCACCAGCAGAAAGTTGTCGAGTGACTGCCCGAAGACCGAGCCCTGTTCCTCGAGCACGCCGACGATACGGTAGGGTACGCCCCCGACCCGGATGGACCGACCGATCGGGTCGCGATCCTCGTACAGAAGATCGGCGATCTCGGTGCCGATCACGGCGACCGAGCTGCCCGCGACGGTCTCCTGTGGGGAGAACGGACGGCCTCGTTCGACGACCCAGTCCCGGATCTCGAACATCTCGGAGGTGATCCCGACGGAACGTGTGCCATTCAGCTCCTGGCCGTTGTCGCCGACGACGGATCCGCGCACCCCTGCGAGTGCGCCGACGATCACGCCCTCCGTCGACATCTCCGTTCGGAGCACCTCGTACTCGGCGAGCGTGACCTCAGGGCGCCGGTTTCGCTCTCTCCAGTCGACGTCGTCGCCTCCGTCGATCTGGATGAACTCCTGGCTCCAGCGCCGAACGGTGAGGGTGTTGATGCCGGACACCTGCGCCGAGAAGTCCTCGCGCACGTACCGATCCATCCCCTCCACGACGCTCACGACGATGATGAGGAACATCACCCCGACGACCACTCCGAGGACGCTGAAGAAACTCTTCAGCTTCTCCGTCCGAATCTGCTCGAGCGCGAGGTGGACCCCTTCCCAGAGCTGCATCGGCCGGTCCGCGTCAGCGGCCGACTTCGGCCGCGGCGCTCGTGATCTCGACCGTCATGCCGTCCGCGAGGTCACGAATGACCTGGTACGGACCCGCCACGATCTCGGTACCCGCCTCCAGGCCCGAGAGCACCTCGAAGTGCTCCTCGCCGGTGATTCCGACCGTGACCGGCTGGAAGAACACGCGATCCTGCTCCAGCACGAAAACACCCTCGACGTCGCGGGTCTCACCGTCGGCCGGGGGCGGGAGTTCGAAACGGGTGGAGTCCACATCCTCCCGGTCGCGGACGGTGAGAGCGATGATCGGGACGGCGACGACATCCATCGCCCGGTCCGTCACGATCTGTGCGGTCGCCGAGAGGTCGGGTCGGAATTCGACGCCCGAGGCGTCGATGGTGATCACGACCTCGAAATCGATGGCGGGCTGGGACGAGCCCTGGGATGAGGGCGGTCGGACGGCGCTGTTGCCGATCTGCGTGACCCTGCCGGGGAAGGTGCGATCCGGGAAGGCGTCGATCTCGACGACGGTCGAGTCCAGAAGGGCGATGCGCGGCACGTCGGTCTCGTCCACCTCCGTCACGACTTCCACCACGGAGAGATCCGAGATCGAGAGCACGAGGCTGCCCGGGTTGTTCATGGTGCCCACGATCACGGTTTCCCCCTCCTCGACGTTCAGGCGGGTCACCTTGCCGTCGATCGGCGCGATGATGGTCGTGCGCGCCAGGCGGACCTCCGCGTCGTCCACACCCGCCTGGGCCTGATCGACCTGGTAGCGGGTCGCCTCGAGATTCGCCTGTGCGACCTCGAGCTGGGTCTCGGCTTCCTCGTACTCCTGCTGACTGACGACGGGGGGCGTCGCATCGAGAAGCTGGCGGGTTCGATTGTAGGTTCGCTGCGCCCGAAGGTGGTTGGCGCGAACCTGCGTGAGCTGGGCACGCGCCTGACTCAGAGACGCCTGGGCCCGCTGGCGGGCCGCTTCGAACTCGGTCCGCTCGAGCCTGAGGAGCGTGTCCCCCTGGGCCACCTCGTCTCCCTCCTCGACGAGAAGCGCGACGACCCGAGCCGAGACTTCGGAGCTGATGTCGACCTGGCGGCGAGCACGGATGTTCCCGCTGGCCGATACGGTCGAGATCAGGTCTCGTCGCTCCACCTCGGCGGTTCTGACGGCCGGTGCGCCGTCGCCCCCGCGGAGGAAGGCGAAGACGGCGAGCAGGACTACCGCGAGCAGGATGCCCGCCACGATCAGGAGAGTGCGCTTCATCTATCGAAGGTCCGGAAGAGCGGACAGGGCGGTCGAAGGTGTCTCGGAACGGAACACGTCGTGTCGTTCCCCGCACCCCCAAGATCGGAGGTATGACGCCGAGTCGGAACCCCCGGCGGCGGTGTGGCCGCCCGCGGCACCCCGGCTCAACCCGGAAGGCGTCGGGCGATCCATCCGCGGCCGGGAATCTCGACCGCCATCACACGGTTGCGGTCATCGACGAGAATGTCGCGGACGTCGTCGCCGGAAGACAGGCGTATCCGTCGAACCGCTATCGAGCTCGCACCCAGTCGGAATCCCTCGGTGTCCACGCTCTCGACCCGGAAGCGCGCCTGGCGACCCTGATCCGGGTGCACGACGGTGATCACGTCGGCGTCCGATCGGGCTGCGACCGCGTGGTACAGAAATGCCACGTCGGCGTCGAGCACGACGGTGACCGGGCCGGGTCGAAACTCCCGCTCGCCCTCACCCCGCTCGTTCGTCGTGATCGCCGTGTAGCGACGCCCGTCACTCACCAGTTCGACGATCTCGTCCCTCGACCCCGAGAGCGTCCTTCGGTACTGCAGCGGCGCCCATTCGGAGCTCGTTTCCAGAATCGGCTCGATCTCGGAGTCGCCGAGCGTCGTGCGGCCCTGCAGCACGATCGTTGCGGCCGCGCCCATGCCGATGCGCCTGATCGTGAACGACTCGGTGCCGAGCGGCTCGCCATTCTGGAGGATCTCGAAGGTGCCCTCGTCGAGCTGGACGACCTGCGCTTCGGCGGGCACGCCCACCCCGAGCGCAAGGACGCACCAGAGCACCGCGGTGAGTGGAGCCGGACGGATCGGAAGCTGGAAAGTGTTCATGATCGCCTGATACACGAAGGGAAGGGGGACTGGTCCGGGGCTGCCCGTCGATGAAGACGTCCCTACCTTCGTGACGTGTCCAACTCCACGCAATCCGGCTCCGGCGTCCCCGGCGGCTTCACCCTCGCCCTCTCGGCGGTCCCGTGGGTGGGCGTCGTGTCGCTCGCCGCCTGGGTCGGCTCCGGACTTTCTCCGGGCTGGCTGGCCATCGCGGCTCTGGCATTCGCCGGATCGGTCGCGCGGCGTCCCCGGGGCTGGACCGGCCGAACCGCATCGGTGGCCCTCGCCCTCGGGATCGTGCTGGTCACGATCGCCTTTTCGGTCCAGGGGAGAGCTATCCGCGTGGCGGTCGAGTGGGAGGAGATCTGGACCGCCCGCGAGGCACGCATCGCTGCCGAAACGGAGTCGCGGCTCGACGACCTCCTGCGAAGGGGTCGCGCAGGCGTGCTCACCCTCGCCCGCGCCTCCGAAGCCGGCCCGCCACCGCTCGAGGTGCTGCAGCGAATCCGGCGCGGCGGCGGATTCGATGCGGTCGCGATCTTCGATGCCGCGGGCCGGCCCCTCGTGTGGGACGGAGTGCACCGGGGTGCCGTTCCCCGGGAGGTCGCCACGGCCGCAGCGAGCTACCAGTTCGGCGGGCGGCCGCTCGCTCGCTACCTGTATGTGACCGAGCCCGTTCCGGAGGGCGGAACGGCGATGCTCGCGCGCCTCCTCGACTCCGACCTGCCTCCGGAGGTACGTCGGGCCAACGAGGATCTCGCGATCGTCGTGGAAGAGCTGTTCAACGGATCGACGATCGGATTCCGGCCGCCGGATCGGGTCGATCAGGGTGACGCGACCGTGTTCGACTACGGCACCACGGCGTCGACGCTCGTCTCCGTGGGTATCGACGGAATCACGTCGGCCGACCGGCTCGAACAGATGGCCCGCGAGACACGCATGTACGCTGCACCCGCGCTCACGCTGCTCTGGCTTCTGGCTGCATTCGGGACCTCCGCCACCCTCCCGGGGCGGATTCTGGCGGTCGCGGCCGGCTTCGTGCTCGCGGGGACGATGCCGATCCGGAACGTCCCGGTCCTCGGCCGGCTCGCGTCACCTGCGGACGCACTCCTGCTCGGATTTCCGCTGGCTCGGTGGGGGTGGATGGTCCTCGCGGCGCTCCTGGGAATCGCCGTGCTGCGTCGCGCGATGGTCCGACGACGTCTTCCGCGCGGGGCAGGGGCGGTGTTCGTGGCCGCCGCCGTCCCGATGGCGGCGCATGGACTGACCTCGGCGGTATCCGACGGATTTCTGGCGAATGGTGCCGGGTGGTCCGCCTTCTCGTGTCTGGCGGCCCTCACCTTCGGTCTGATCGGACGCGTCGGAATCGATCTCGACAGCCGCGTCGGGGTGGCGGGAGCCCGGGGGGGTGGCCCGACACGAGGAGTCGATCGCGGCGGTGTACCCATGGCGGGAACCAACCGCGTCGGCGGGCCGGCGCGGGGCCCGTGGTTGTGGGGTGTCGGCGGTGCGATCGCCCTCGTGACGACGCTCGCGATCCTCGCGGTAGAGCGCCCGGGTGTACCGCCGGCTGCGCTGATCGCCGCCGGTATCCCGATTCTGTTCTGGGCGCGCGTGCTGGACGGGTCGTTCCGGCGTGAGCTTCTGGCGTGGTGTCTCGCGTTTCTGCTCGGAAGTGCGCTGGCGCTTCCGATGGCCTGGGGGGGACGCATCGAGGCCCGGATGGCGGTGGCCGAAGAGCAGATGGCACGACTCGGCCTCGAGGAGGACCCCTACCTGGACTTCCTCCTTCGCGACATGGCCGTCGCCGCCGACTCGCTGGACGCGCGTGGACCCCGGCCCGTGGAACTGCTCTACCAGACGTGGCGCGCGTCCGGACTCGGAAATGCGGAATACCCGATCCACCTCACACTCTGGCTCCCCTCGGGGATCGCGCGCGAGGATCTCCGCATCGGGGCCATTCCTCTGGAAAGACCTGCGGCGGCTCTGGAGGCATTCGAACGCGCGGACTCGACCCGCGGCTGGCGCGTGGACATGGTGGGCCGCCCCGACGCCCAGTACGTCCTGACGGTACCTCTCCGCGATGGACGGGTCCTGACCGGTGTCGTGCCTCCCCTTCGGGATCTCGGGCGGGCCACCCTCCTCGGGCCGCTCTTCGAGAGCCTGGATTCTCGCGCCGTGTCGCCGGTCGCGCTGATCCCACTCCGTCCCGACGAGGAGGGAGACGAGGAGGACCTGGAGTGGGTGCGGACCGCCGAGGGGTGGAGCGGTGAGCGCACGGTCACGTACCCCGAGCAGCAGTTCCACGCTCACTGGGAGGTCGCCCTTCCGCCGGTAGCCGTCGCGTCCGCTCGCGGGGTGCTTCTGGCTTCGGGCTACATCGTGGCGGGTCTACTCCTCGCCGGCCTGGGCATGCTGCTCTTCGGGCCCGGTGTCTCGCGCCAGATGGTCCTGGCCGGCGTCCTGGCCCCACTCGCCTCGTTCAGGGCGCGCATCACTCTCGCCCTCTTCGGCTTCTTCGCCGTCTCGAATCTCGTGTTCGGCTCGCTCGCCTACCGCACGATCGAGGGTGCCTCGCGACGTGCTGCGGAGCTTCTCGCCACGGAGGCCGCAGAGGAGGCGGGCCAGATCTACCTGGAGGTCGGCGGGGTCATCGATTTCCTCGCTCAGCGGGTGGGAACCGAGGTTCTCGAATACCGCTCGGGCGAGCTTCGTGAGGGCTCGATCGAGCCGCTGGTCGAGCTCGGTCTGTACGAGGCGTGGGTGCCGTTCGAGATCCAGCGGGAGCTGACCCGGCGAGAGCGGATGGGCGGCACCCGGATCACGGTTGCGGGTCCGTGGCGATACGTGACGGCGTACGCGCGGCTCCCGGACGGTGACGTGGTGGGTGCCCCGGTCCCGCTCGACGCCGGCGCCGATGCGGTACGCCAGGCCGAGGTCCGGGACCTCCTCGCCTTCGCGATGCTGGTCGGCGCGGTCGTGTCCCTGATCCTGGCACTCGCGGTCGGCCGAGCGCTGTCCCGGCCGATCGGGACGCTCCGGGTCGCCTCCGAGCGGGTCGGGTCCGGCAACCTCGACGTCCGGCTGCCGGACGGACGCATGGACGAGTTCGGGGCGGTGTTCGACGCCTTCAACCGGATGGTGCTGCGACTTGGGGATGCACGGCTGAATCTCCTCCGGACCAATCGGCGTACTCGGGCGATCGTCGCCGAGGCGGCGACGGGTGTACTGGCCGTGGACACGACCGGACGGGTCTCGCTGGTGAACGATCGCGCTCGCGCGCTGCTCGGTGAGCCCCTCGAAGCCGGAACCTCGGTCAACGCGGATACGCTCGGGGACGTGGGCGCGTGGCTCGAGCGGTATCTCGAGGAGGGTCCTCTGGAGGCGGGGAACGAGATCCAGCTCGGCGATCGGCGCATCCGTGTGCGGGTGCGGCGCATTCGGGAGGATGGTGACCGGGAGGATTCAGGCGCGGTCGTGAGTCTGGAGGACGTGACGGACGAGCTTCGTACCGAGCGTGTCCTCGCGTGGGGCGAGATGGCCCGGCAGGTGGCGCACGAGGTCAAGAACCCGCTGACGCCCATAAAGCTCAGCGTACAGCACGTACGGCGGGCCTTTCGGGACCGACGCGAGGACTTCAGTGAGATCCTGGAGCGAAATGCGGAGGCGATGCTCCGGGAGATCGACCGCCTGGCCGACATCGCCTCGAGTTTCTCGCGTCTCGGCGCGCCGGAGGCGGCGGGGGCGCCGATCGAGGCCGTCTCGCCGCACGAGGTGGTGACCGAGGTGCTCGCGCTGTACCGCTCGGGTCAGGGGACCGTTCGCTTCCGGTCCGAGGTGTCGGAGAACCTGCCGCTCGTCCGGGCGAGACGGTCCGAGATGAAAGAGGTTCTGGTCAACCTGCTCGAGAACGCTCGGGCCGCCATGCAGGACGGGGGAGACGTCCGGATCACCGGGCGCCTGTCGGGAGGCGCCGTACTGATCGCCGTCGAGGACGACGGCCCCGGAATCGACGAGAGTCTGCTCTCCCGCGTGTTCGAACCCCACTTCTCCACGCGCTCGACGGGTACCGGCCTCGGGCTGGCGATCGTGCGTCGACTCGTCGAGTCGTGGGGGGGAGAAGTGACCCTCGCGAGTCGGGTGACCCGGGGTACGGCGGTCGAGATGAGGCTGGCGGTACACGGAGAGGCCGAGGGTGGACCTCAGACCCCGGGCCGCTCAGTTTGAGGGGCTGGCAGCACTCCGCCCCCAGACGCATGCACACGACGCTGAACGCCTTCGATCTGGTCCACTGGTTGGCCGACCACAGGGCTCCGCTCAGAGAGCGGTGGCTCGCCACGGCCCGCGCGCGGAGGCATGGGGAGCGAGAGGATGGGCGCGATGAGCTGTTCGAGGTGTTTCTCGACCTCTTCCTCGATATTCTCCCGCTCTGCATGCTACCGCTCCGGGCACACGCGGAACCGCTCTGGGACCGCACGGCAGAGCTCTTCGGGTCCTTCGCCGCGAGTCGGGGCCTCGCGGCCGGGGAGGCCATCGAGGAGGTCCAGATCCTGCGCGAGTCCGTCATCCGTCTCATCTACCAGGATCCCCCGGGTACCCCCACGGGGGCGAGAGGCCTCAGAGACGTACTGCAATTGAATCGGCTCGCCGACCGACTGGTCACGCATGCCAGTGTCGGTCACACCGATGCCCTCTTCTTCGCGCTCTTTCAGGGATCCGGGGTGCCGGAGGCGTTGTCGGACGAGGTACGATACGAATTCCGCGGTCAGCTCGAGGAGATCCGCTCCGAATGCGGCGATCTCCGACGTCACGCCCGGGAGAACACGGCCTCGTGACCGCAGACTCCCCGGGGGGGGAGCCCGGAGACACCGGGGCCGGCGGCGGTCTCCACGACATGCCCGTCGAGGAATTCAGACGGCATGCGCACGACGTCGCCGACTGGATCGCGGATTACCTGGAAAGGGTCGGCGAATTCCCGGTATTCCCCGACATCGAACCGGGGCACCTGCGCGATCGACTTCCGGATCTTCCGGATCGGGGGGAGGCCTTCGAGGACATCCTCGCCGACCTCGACCGCCTCGTGATTCCCGCGACCACGCACTGGAATCATCCGCGGTTCCACGCCTACTTCGCCGTCACCGGATCGGGTCCCGGCGTCCTCGCGGAGGCGGTCGCCGCCGCGCTCAACGTCAACGGCATGGTCTGGCGGAGCGGTCCGTCGGTCACGGAGCTCGAGGAGCACGTCCTCGCGCTCCTCGCGTCCGCGCTCGGGCTTGCGGACGGTCTGACCGGGTCGATCAACGACACGGCCTCGACCTCGACGCTCCATGCCCTCGCCGCCGCTCGGCATCAGGCGGTCCCCAGCTCGACGGAGCATGGGCTCGCGAGCCAACCTCCCGGTCGGGTCTACGCCTCCGCGGAAGCCCACTCCTCCGTGGACAAGGCGGTGCTCACCCTCGGAATGGGCCGCGACGGAGTGGTACACATTCAGACGGATGAAGGGCGACGGATGGATCCGGAGGCCCTGAGGGCCGCGATCGCGCGGGATCGGGATGCGGGCCGCACGCCGGTGGCCGTCGTCGCGACGCTCGGAACCACGTCGACCACGGCCGTCGATCCCGTGGCGGAGATCGCCGGGGTGGCTCGGGAGCAGAAGATCTGGCTGCATGTGGATGCCGCGTACGGGGGGCCCCTGGCCCTTCTACCGGAGTGGCGTGATCGGTTCGCCGGGTGGGAGGGCGCGGACTCCGTGGTCGTGAACCCCCACAAGTGGCTGTTCACGCCGATCGACTGCTCGGTTCTCTGGGTACGCGGAGAGGAACGACTGCGGGGAGCCTTCTCGCTCACGCCGGAGTATCTGCGCACGGTGGAGGGCGACGGCGCCACGAACCTGATGGACTACGGGGTCGCGCTGGGACGCCGATTCCGGGCGCTGAAGCTCTGGTTCGTGCTGCGCTGGTTCGGCCTCGACGGGATTCGACGCCGACTCCGCCATCATCTTGAACTCGCGCAGGATCTTGCTGCCACTGTCGGCGAGACACCCGGGTGGGCGGTCGACACCCCCGGGACGATGGCGCTGGTGGTCTTCCGCGCCGTCCGACCGGACGGCGACGTGGCGGCGGAGAATGCCCTGAACCACGAGATCCTGGAGCGTGTGGCGAGATCTGGAGAGGCCCTCCTGTCGCACACCTCGCTGGACGGCACCGTCTGGCTCAGGCTGGCCATCGGCAACCTGCGTACGACCCGGGAAGACGTGGCGAGGAGCTGGGCGGCGGTCCGGGAAGCGCGCGGGTAGAGGCGCCGGGCGGGCTCGACGCCGGGCGGATGCGACCTCGTGGCGTCCCCCGATCCGGCCCGGGGATGAGGCCGGTCGCGCCATCCCTCCGCCCTTGTCGGGCGGGCATCCTGAAGGCATGCTCGCACATGTCACCACGGCCGCGCTCCGCGGGGTCGACGCACTTCCCGTCCGCGTGGAGGTCTCGCTTACGCCCGGTTTGCCGGCCTTCGCGGTCGTGGGGCTGCCTCAGAGCGAGGTTCGGGAGGGAAGGGAGCGGGTGGTGGCGGCTCTTCGACACCTAGGGGTCGCACTCCCGCCGCGACGTATCACGGTGAACCTCTCGCCCGCCGACGTCCGGAAGGAGGGTAGTGGGTTCGACCTGCCGCTGGCGGCGGTTCTCCTGGTGGCCGCCGGCGCCGTGTCGGCGGAACAGGTGAGGGGATGGGCCTTCGTGGGAGAGATCGGACTCGACGGTGGAATCCGCTCGGCGCGGGGCGTCCTGTCGAGGGTACTCGCCCTGCGCTCGGACGGCGTCGAGGGTGTGGTCGTGCCCCCTCAGAATCACCGTGAGGCCGCGGCGGTCGGCGGTGTCCGGGTAGAGACGGCGCCTTCGATCTCGGCGCTTGTCGAATCACTCCGTACCGACTGCTGGTGCGCCGTGCCCGATGGGTCGTCGCAGCGTCGCGATACCCATCCCGATCTCGCCGACGTACGGGGACAGAGTCTCGCTCGGCGGGGCCTCGAGATCGCTGCGGCAGGCGGGCACAACCTGCTCATGGTGGGTCCGCCCGGGTGTGGGAAGACGCTGCTCGCGCGCCGGATGCCCGGGCTGCTGCCCCCTCTGTCGGAGGCGCGTGCTCTCGAGGTGACCCGCGTGCACTCCGTCGCGGGGCTTCTGCCCGAGGGGAGCGGACTGGTCCGAACGCCTCCGTTCCGGGCCCCCCATCACGGAGTGAGTCAGGCAGGCCTCGTGGGTGGTGGCCGCCCGATCCGCCCGGGTGAATTCAGCCTCGCGCATCGGGGCGTGCTCTTCCTGGACGAACTGCCCGAATTCCGGCGGGATGCACTCGAAGCTCTCCGGCAGCCCATGGAAGAGGGGACGATCCGGCTCACCCGGGCGCACGGCACATTTCGTCTTCCGGCCCGCCCGCTGGTCGTGGCCGCGATGAATCCCTGTCCCTGCGGCCGCTTCGGAGAGGGGGGTGAGCCGTGCACGTGCACGCCCGATCGAATTACACGGTACCGTAGCCGTGTCAGCGGACCGCTGATCGATCGATTCGACCTTCAGGTCCTGGTCCGGGCCGTACCGCTCAGCGCGCTTGCGGGGCCCGCCGGCGAGACCACGTCCGAGGTTCGCGAGCGGGTACTGACCGCCCGCGATGCTCAGCGGACTCGGCTTCGAGACGAATCGGTCGAAACGAACGCCGAGATGGGTATCACCACGCTCCGGCGGCACGTACATGTCGAGTCGGACGCGGCGGGTCTCATCCAGCGCGCGCACGACCGACTCGGATTCTCCGCACGGGGCTACCACCGCATTCTCAGAGTCGCCCGCACCATCGCCGACCTGGCCGGAGAGGAGGGGGTTCGACCGGAGCATGCCGCCGAGGCTCTCCAGTTTCGCGAGCTGGATCGCCCGGTGAGCGGATAGCGGGTGGGACCCCGCAGGGGCGGCGAGTTGTAGCGTCATGGGAGGGTACCTAGTGTAGGGTCGCAGAAGTCCTGTCGCATTCGAGCGCTGCTGCATCCGCTCCCGCGTCGTTGCCTCTCCTCGCCGTAGCGGTGCCAGGCCGCGTCGTCGCGCCTCCCTGAAGCGGCGCTTCGACGCTCTCGGTCACGGACACGAGACTCCTGCGACACCGCACCAGCTTCCTCGGCCCCGCTTCGCCGATCGACCGGACGCCATGACAGCCCACTTCCTGGATTTCGCCGCCACGTCGGCTCTTCGGCCTCCCGAGGTCGGGGACGCCGTGCGCGCATACATCGACGAGACGGGCGCCACTGCGGGTCGCGGCGGATACGATCGCGCGCTCGATGCCGGGCGACGTGTACTGCGAGCTCGTCGGGCCGTGCACGGCGTGCTGGGCCTGCCGGGCGATCCCGCGCGCCTCACCTTCTCGGCCAACGCCACCATGTCGCTGAACCACGTTCTGCAGCGGGTGCTGCGGCCCGGGGACGCGATCGTGGTCACCGACTTCGATCACAACGCGGTGCTCCGACCCGCGGCCTGGCTGGAGCAGCATCGAGACGTCCGAGTCCGTCACGTGCACGGTCGACCCGACGGGTCTCTGGACCGGCGCGCTCTGACCCGAGCGCTCGACGGTGCGCGGCTCCTCGCGATCAACGCCGTCTCGAACGTGCTCGGTACGCGCCTTCCGGTCGCGGAGCTCGTCGACGAGGCGCACGCGGCGGGAGCGTTGACGCTGGTCGACTCGGCGCAGGCGGCGGGCCACCTGCCGATGGACTGGGGCGACGCCGATTTCGTGGTCTTCACGGGGCACAAGGGCCTCCTCGGTCCGCAGGGGACGGGAGGCCTGTGGGTCCGTCCCGGCGTCGACCTCGAGCCGCTCCTGACTGGAGGCACCGGCGGGAACTCGCTAGATCGCACAATGCCCTCGGCGTGGCCCGATCACCTTGAGGCAGGCACCCTGAACGGGCCCGGTATCGCGGGGCTGGGAGCTGGCGCCGCGTGGGTCGCGTCGCACGGGATCGCACGGTTGCACGAACGGACGCGGAACCTCAAGGTGCGCCTGCTCGACGGGCTCTCCCGGATCCCGACGATCGAGATTCTGTCGCCCCCGGCATTGGACGGCGCGGGGATCGTCACGATACGGTCCGGTGCGGTGGATGCCGCGGCGCTGGCTCGCGATCTCGACCGACATCATGGCGTTCAGGTACGATCGGGCCTCCACTGTGCGCCGGAGGTTCATCGCCTGCTGGGCACGACGGCCACCGGGGCGGTTCGGTTCTCGCTCGGATGGGCGAGCACGGATGCGGACGTCGACGCAGCCGTGGACGGGACGGTCCGGGTGGTCCGGGCGTCCAGGGTAGCATTCTGATCCATCTCGATCTCGGCATCGATGCGCGCTTTCCTCGCTCTCACGCTCCCCAAGAGGGAACGGACCCGGATCCATCGTTCGGCGCGCGCCCTCCGCGAGCGCGAACTTCCCGTGCAGTGGGTCGACCCGGAGAACTACCACGTGACGTTGAAGTTTCTGGGTTCACTTCGGGAGGAACGTGTCGCGGCGGTGAAGGGCGTGATGACCGAGGTGGCGGAGTCGACCCCACCCTTCATCGCCACGATCGGGAGCTTCGGCGCGTTTCCCACGATCCGTCGTCCCGATGTGCTCTGGGTCCGAATCGAGGCATCCCCGGAGCTGCGCTGTCTGAAGCAGGATCTCGAGTGGGGTCTGGCGGGACACGGCTTCCCACGGGAGACACGCGCCTTCCACCCCCATGTCAGGCTCGGCCGTGCGTCGGCCGACGTGGGCGCGGGAGTGTTTCGCGGTCTCGACGATGTGGTCGCGAACCTCGATCACGACGGCCGATTCAACGTCCGTTCCATCGATCTGCTCAAGACGCGCAGTACCCCCGAGGGCGTGCGGTACTCCGCGGTCGAGTCGGTCCGACTGAGGGGAGACTGAGATGAGCGGATGCCTGAGAGGGTGCCTGGTCACGACCGGTGCGGCCACCGTGCTCCTCATGGCCGCCTGGGGGGGATGGCGCTACGGGGGCGAGGTCTTCCCCACGCTCGAACGCTGGGTGGCGACTCCGGCCGATTCCGCGCCGGACCGTCCGCAGCCGTCTCGTCAGATGGCGGATGAGACGCTCGACCGGTTCAACGCCTTCCGCACTGCCGGCGTCTCGGACTCGACCCTCCGACTGTCGGAGTCGGAGCTGACCTCGATCGTCCGATACGCGATTCCGCAGATGATTCCGGACGGCGTCCGGGAGCCGACCGTCGAACTCGAGGGGGACCAGGTCATCCTTTCCTCGCGGGTGGCGATCGACGCCTTTCCGGATCTGCAGAGCGTCCAGGAGGTCGTCTCCCTGCTCCCCGACACCGTGCGTATCGAGATGCGCGCGAGCCTCCTGCGGCTGGATGGTCGGTACGCGGCGCTCGTCGTCGACCGCGTCGAGGCGTCGGGAGTGCCGCTTCCGGATCGTGTCATCCCCGCGATTCTGGCGTACCTCGGACGGTCGGATGTCGCCGGCCTCCCGAGCACCGCGCTCGCCGTACCGCTCCCCACGGGGATCCGGAGTGCGTACGCCTCGGATGGGTCCCTCGTCTTCGTCTCCACCGAGTAGCCGATGGCTCACGTGCTCGTCGTCGATGATGAAACGTCCATTCGGGACGCCATCCGCCAGATTCTCGAGTACGAGGGTCACGATGTCGCGGTCGCGGAAGACGGCATGGACGCGCTCGACCACGTCGAGACCCGTCGGCCCGATCTGATCTTTCTCGATGTAAAGATGCCGGGTCTGGACGGGCTGGAGGTGCTGTCGCGCATCCGGGAGAACGACCCCTCCGCGCTGGTCGTCATGATATCGGGGCACGGCACCATCGAGACGGCGGTGGACGCGACCCGGGCCGGTGCGTTCGACTTTCTTCAGAAGCCGCTGGACTCCGACCGTCTCCTGGTCACGCTGCGCAATGCCCTGCAACTGCGCGGTCTTTCCGATCGGGTGGAGCGCCTCCGCGAGGAGGTCGAGGCCCGCCACGAGATCGTCGGGTCCACCCGGGAGATCGGTCAGGTGCTCGAGCGGATCGAGCGGGTTGCACCCACCAGCGCGCGGGTGCTGATCACGGGTGAGAACGGAACCGGGAAGGAACTCGTGGCGCGGGCCATCCATCGACTTTCGCCGCGGTCCGAGGGCCCCTTCGTCGAGGTCAACTGTGCGGCGATTCCGCGGGAACTCATCGAGTCCGAGCTCTTCGGACACCTCGAGGGGTCGTTCACCGGGGCGGTCGCGGATCGGGCCGGGCGCTTCGAGCAGGCCGACGGCGGCGCGCTGTTTCTGGACGAGGTCGGCGACATGTCGCTGGATGCGCAGGCCAAGGTGCTGCGTGCCCTCGAGCAGGGGGTCGTGACCCGAGTCGGCGGCGGCCGCCCGATCGAGGTCGACGTCCGGGTCGTGGCCGCCACCAACAAGGAACTGACCGACGAGATCGAGGCCGGTCGATTCCGGGAGGACCTCTACTATCGGCTCAATGTGGTTCCGATCCGTGTGCCGCCCCTCCGCGAGCGCCGGGACGACATTCCCATGCTCGTCCGGCATTTCGCCGCGCGCAGGGTGGGGCATGGCCCGGGCCGGGAGTTCACGGACGAGGCCGTCTCTCTTCTTCGTCGACTGCCGTGGCCCGGAAATGTTCGGGAGCTGCGGAATACGGTGGAGCGGCTGATGATTCTCGCCGAGGGGGATCGGGTGGAGGCCGCGGATGTGGAGCGCCTCGCCGGGTCCGGACCGGACGGCGTCGAGGTGGCGTTCACGGACGCCGCCACCTTCGCGGAATTCAAGGATCGTGCGGAGCGCAGCTACGTGCTGCACAAGCTCCGCGAGTTCGACTGGAATGTGTCGGAGACCGCCCGTCAGCTCGACATGCCGAGATCGAACCTCTACAAGAAGATCGAGAAGTACGATCTGACCCGGGAGGAGTGACTGCGGCGGAGGACCGCCGAGGTGCACGGAGCAGGCGTCCGGGGCCGGCCTTCCGGGGTCATCGCGCTTCGTCCAGGATCTCGGCGCCGTTCTCCAGCCCGTACAGGGCCTGCATGACCAGGTAGTCGCGGGTCGTGAGCCGCGTGGCCGTGTTCGTCGGGTACATCAGGTCCCGTCGCTCGTCGGAGTGCGGGAGCCCGAGGGCGTGCCCCATCTCGTGCGCCGCGGTCAGCTGGATCTGGCGAGGCGACAGGCGCCGCTCATCGCCCCAGGGCGCATGCGTGGTGAGGACGAATTCCTGCACCTGCATCTCCGGGACACCGTCTCGAAGCTCCCACCGCGTTGCGGTTCTCCCGAGCTCGGTCCCGTTCAGCCGCCGAGACCACGACACCACGAAGTCCTCGGACCCCGGGCGGTCCGACCGCGTCACCCGGATCGGGAAGGGACTGTTCTGCCACGCGAGGATCCCCCTGACGGCAGCCGACTGCACCTCGCGACTCGCGGCGGCGTCCAGGAAATCCGGACGTGGGATGCGTACCTCGATCTCCTCCACCGCGTCGGGCCACCGCATCACGCGGGAGATGCCCCGCTGCGCCAGCCCTGCGCACAGGTATCCCGCCCCGGGGCAGACGTCCTCCGCCCGCACGGTCGGCTCTGGTGCCGCCGTCGAGGGAGCGCCCGCGGGTCCCCGGTCCACCGCCGGTGCGGAGACGCAGTCCGGGCCGGGTACCTCGCCGGTGCAGGATGTGGGAGCGGGGGTCGTCCCGCGGCGCGCCAGCACGAAGACCCCCACGAGAAGGAGCAGTCCGAAAATCAGGGCATTCGTGAGGGAGCGCACGACCGTCCGGGATGCGGAGAGGCGGGGGGGGGAGCCGGAATGTGGCCACCCCGGAATGATGGGATCGAAGGCGTCGGCGGACAACGCCGCCCGGGTACACGCCACCGTCGGTCTGCCGTTCCGGCCGGGAGGCCGGCTTGTCGCCCCACGCCCCGTGCGCGACGTTGATCGCTTCCGAACCGGTCCCGCTCGAGTGTGTCGACGGGACCCCGTGACTCCCGCACATGGGGACGACGTGGACGGACCACGCGAATCTCGAGAATCGCCCCGCGCACCCGCGCCCGAGCCGCGAGGCGCGGTTCGGCGGGCGCTCGCATGGGGACGCTCGGTCGCGATCGCCTTCGCGCTGTTCGTGGTGCTGCGCGCCCTCGGGGTGGAGGCGTTCAAGATCCCCACCTCGTCGATGGAGTCCACCTTGCAGGTGGGCGACTTCCTGCTCGTCAACAAGGCGACCTACGGGGCCAGGATTCCCGGCACCGACCTCCATCTCCCCGCGCTCCGAGAGCCACGGCGCCACGACGTGATCGTCTTTCGCCCCCCTCACGAGCCGCGACGCAACTACGTGAAACGGGTCGTGGGGCTCCCGGGAGACACGCTGGAGATGCGCGAGAAGCGACTCGTGGTCAACGGCGTGGAGGTGGAGGAGCCGTGGGCCATCCACGTCGATCGGAACCGGGACGCGGTGCATCCCGGGATGCGGTGGCAGGGAAATCATCTGATCGCGGGCCGACCCTCGGCCGGATATGCCCCTTCGCGCGACACGTGGGGTCCGATCGTGGTCCCGCCGGGACGCTTCTTCGTCCTGGGTGACAACCGCGACAACAGCGAGGACTCCCGCTACTGGGGGTGGGTCGATCGGGATCAGATCCGGGGGCGGCCCTGGTTCGTCTACTACTCGTGGGATCGGGAGGTGGCCCCCGGCGGTGGGTGGCTCGACGGGGTCCGCTGGGGTCGTATCGGCAGACCGGTGCGCTGACTGCTCCTCGGTTGCGCCGCGTAGCCCGGACCTTCATTCTCCCGCTGCAGGCCGGTTCCCTCGGTGGAGGTGGCACGAAACTCATGGCGTTCGAGTCGAGGCGGGGTTCGTTCAAGCAGGGATCCCTCGATCAGTACCTCAAGGAGATCAGTCAGTATCCGCTGATCGATCGCGAGGAGGAGGCACGCCTCGCGCGGGGAATCCGAGCGGGGGATCCGGAGGCGCTCGACAAGCTCGTCCGCTCGAATCTTCGCTTCGTGGTCTCCGTCTCGAAGAAGTATCAGAACCAGGGCGTGCCCCTCTCGGACCTGATCAACGAGGGCAACCTCGGCCTCATTCGTGCCGCTCACAAGTTCGACGAGACGCGAGGCATCAAGTTCATCTCGTACGCCGTCTGGTGGATCCGCCAGGCCATCCTGCAGGCGCTCGCGGAGCAGAGCCGGATCGTTCGGGTCCCCCTGAATCGCGCCGGTGCTCTGCATCGGATCGGGCGTCGATCCTCCGCGTTGCGCCAGGAACTCGGGCGTGAACCCACGGTCGACGAGATCGCCGAGGGACTCGACATCTCCAAGGACGAGGTCGAGCGGACGCTCGCCATCAGCCAGGGTCACCTTTCCCTCGACGCGCCGATGACGCCCGGCGAGGACAACCGGCTGCTGGACTACCTCCCGGATCAGCTCTCTCAGGGGCCCGAGGACGAGACCTACGAGCGTGCGCTCCAACAGCGGATCGACGACTCGCTGGGTTCGTTGAAGGAGCGAGAGGCGAAGGTCCTTCGCCTCTACTTCGGGCTCGACGAACAGGAACCGATGACGCTCGAGGAGATCGGGGCGCTGCTCGGAATCACCCGGGAGCGGGTGCGGCAGATCAAGGAGAAGGCGCTGGGGCGCCTCCGACACGCCTCTCGTGCCCGCTTCCTGGAGAGCTTTCAGTAGCCTCCCCGTCGCGCGATCCGGGAACTGCCTCGGCCGAGCGACCCTCCCGTTGACCAGGGGGGGACGTCGATTTATCCTTGATAGCTCTGCCCGTACTGCACTGAGGACTGCCACAGCAGGCCCGAGACATGAAGACGTATACACCGAAAGCCGACGAGATCGAACGTGTGTGGTTCGTGGTCGACGCCGGGGTCAAGCCCCTCGGCCGTGTCGCCACCGAAATCGCTCGCGTTCTCCGTGGAAAGCACAAGCCCTCCTACACCCCGCACCTCGATGTGGGCGACCACGTGATCGTGATCAACGCCGAGAAGGCGTACCTCACGGGGAACAAGGAGGCCCAGAAGACCTACTTCCGCCACTCCGGCTACATGGGTGGAGAGAAGCACATCCCCTTCGAGCGGATGCGCGCGACGCACCCGGAACGGGTCGTGGAGCTCGCGGTCAAGGGCATGCTTCCGAAGAACACGCTCGGGCGTCAGATGCGGAAGAAGCTGCGGGTCTACGCCGGTCCGGAGCACCCTCACGAGAGCCAGAACCCTCAGCCGCTCGAGATTTCCTGATGAGTGACGAGATGATTCAGACCGTCGGCCGCCGCAAGACCGCGTCCGCACGCATCATCCTCCGCCCCGGCGACGGGACGTGGACGATCAACGACCGGACCATCGAGGATTACTTCCCTCGCCCGACGCTTCAGGCGCGGGTGACGGAGCCGCTGGCCGTCACCGAACTCGAGGGACAGTACGACGTGTTCGTGCGCGTTCGCGGGGGAGGACTCACGGGCCAGGCGGATTCGGTTCGTCTCGGTCTCGCACGCGCGCTGCTCGAGGTCGACGAGGAGCACCGCGCCATCCTTCGGGAGGGCGGCATGCTCACGCGCGACTCCCGCAAGGTCGAGCGGAAGAAGCCCGGACAGCCGAAGGCGCGCAAGCAGTTCCAGTTCTCGAAGCGTTGATGCACCGGAGGCCCGAGGCCTCCCCCGTCGCAATGTGCGTCGGGTAATCCTGACCGGGGCGTAATCGGCCCCACGAACAAGCAAGGCACGAATGGAGATGGAAAAGGTAGGACTGAGCCAGCTTCTGGAAGCGGGCGTCCACTTCGGACACCAGACCCGTCGCTGGAATCCGAAGATGGGCCGCTTCATCTTCACGGAGCGGAACGGAATCCACATCATCGATCTCCGCATGACGCTGGACCGCCTCCAGGAGGCGGAGAAGGCGGTGCGAAAGGTCGTCCTGAACGGCAAGCGGGTTCTCTTCGTCTGCACCAAGAAGCAGCTCACCCAGATCGTGGAGGACGAGGCGCTCCGGTGCGGCGCGCTACACGTCACCGAGCGCTGGCTGGGTGGCATGCTGACCAACTTCCAGACGATCCGAAAGCAGATTCGGCGCCTCAAGGAGCTCGAGCGGGGCATGGAGGAGAACGCCTTCGAGTTCTACACGAAGAAGGAGCAGCTTCTCCTCGATCGCGAGCGCGCGAAGCTCGACAAGTATCTGTCGGGCGTGAAGGAGATGAACAAGCTCCCGGGTGCCCTGTTCGTGATCGACGCCAAGCGGGAGCATATCGCGGTGAAGGAGGCCAAGCGCCTCCACATCCCGGTGATCGCGCTTACCGACACGAATGCGGATCCCGACCCGATCGACTACCCGATCCCGGCCAACGACGACGCGATCCGGTCCGTGAGCCTCCTCACCAAGGCGATCGCCGACGCGATCGAATCGGCGCGCAAGGAGGCTCCGGAGGAGGGTCAGAAGGAGGAGGTCGAGGCGACCACCTACTCGACCGAGACGGGTGAGACCAAGGACGAAGCAGCGGCGCCGGCCCAGGCCAAGCGCCGCCGCCCGCGCAAGCGCCGTCCCCGTCCCGAGGTGATCGCGCAGATCACGGCGAGCGACGACGGTGGCGAAGAGTCGGCCGACGAAGGCGAAGCCGAAGCGGGCGACGACGAGAGCTGACTTCGGCCCGCGGCTCCGCTGGAGCCTGGAGAGGCGGTCGTCGGACCGGCATCCCCGTGGGGTGTCTGCCGGGCCGCCTCTTCGTACGAAGCACGACGAGCACACTCAACGATAGATGACGTCACATGGCGATCACTGCAGCGCAGGTTAAGGAGCTCCGCGACCGAACGGGTGCGGGGATGATGGATTGCAAGAAGGCTCTCGAGGAGACCTCGGGCGACATGGAGGCGGCCATCGACTTCCTCCGTTCGCGCGGGGCCGCCAAGGCCGCCAAGCGCGAGGACAAGTCGGCCAACGAGGGATTCATCGGCACCTACGTCCATCATTCGGGCAAGGTCGGCGTGATGGTCGAGTTGAACTGCGAGACCGATTTCGTGGCGAACACGGACGATTTCCAGCAGTTGGCCGCGGACCTCGCGATGCACATCGCGGCGTCGAGGCCGATCTCCGTGTCCACCGATTCGATCCCGGCCGACGAGGTCGAGCGGGAGCGCGCGGTCTACATGGCTCAGGTCGAGGAGGAGGGGAAGCCGGAGAACATCCGCGAGAAGATCGTGGACGGAAAGCTCGGCAAGTGGTTCAAGGATGTGGCACTCCTCGAGCAGCCCTTCGTCAAAAATCCGGACAAGACGATCGACCAGCTTGTCACGGAGGTCTCGGCCAAGACCGGCGAGAAGATCGAGGTCGCGCGCTTTTCGCGCTTCTCGATCGGCGACTGACAGATCCGCGGCCCGGTCCCGAAGCGAGGTGGGCGGGTCGCACGTGCATCCGGAGACGACCCCGCATGAGTGATCCGACCTACTCCAGAGTCCTGCTCAAGCTGTCCGGTGAAGCGCTCGCCGGTGAGCGCGGCTTCGGGATCGAGCCTGAGGTAGTGGACCGGCTCACGGATGAGATCAAGGCGATTTCCGCCATGGGCGTGTCCCTCGGTCTCGTCATCGGAGGTGGAAACATCGTCCGCGGTGCGATGGCCTCCCAGAAGGGCATGGACCGTGTCCAGGCCGACTACATGGGAATGCTTTCGACGGTCATCAACGCGCTGGCGGTCCAGGATCTCCTCGAACGAAAGGGCGTCGAGACCCGTGTGATGACCGCGATCCGGATGGACGAGATCGCGGAGCCGTACATCCGCCGGCGGGCCATGCGCCACATGGAGAAGGGCCGCGTGGTGCTCTTCGCGGCCGGGACGGGAAACCCCTACTTTTCGACGGACACCGCCGCGGTGCTGCGAGCGATCGAGATGGAGTCCGAGGTCGTCATCAAGGCGACCAAGGTCCAGGGCGTGTATACGGCGGATCCGGTGAAGGATCCCGACGCCGAATTCCTCCCGACCGTCTCGTACCACGAGGTGATGACGAGGGAGCTGGCTGTCATGGACGCCGCTGCCGTGTCGCTCTGCAAGGAGAACGACCTCCCGATCATCGTTCTCAATCTCGAGAACCGGGGCACGGTCGTGTCCGCGATCCGCGGCGACCACGTCGGCACCTTCGTGTCCGGCAACTGACGACGAACAGGCGAGGAAGAGAAGATGTCCACGATCAAGGAAGCGAAGCGTCGGATGGAGGAGGCTCTCGAGGCGATGGCCCGCGAGTTCGCGTCGGTGCGCACCGGGAAGGCCACCCCGTCGCTCCTCGACACGGTGCGTGTCGAGGCATACGGCGGCAAGATGCCACTCAAGCAGGTCGCGACGGTGCACGCACCGGAGCCCGCACTGCTTGTCGTCCAGCCGTTCGACAAGTCGCTCCTTCAGGACATTGAGCGAGGGATCATGCAGGGCGACCTCGGCCTCAATCCCGCGAATGACGGAAACATCATCCGCATCCCGATTCCTCCGCTCAACGAGGAGCGCCGGAAGGAGCTCGCCCGGGTGCTTCACAAGATGGCCGAGGAGGGCCGAGTCTCATTGCGACACGCTCGGAAGAATGCACGCGACGAGATTCAGGAGCAGATGAAGGACCACGAGATCGGTGAGGACGATGGGCACCGACAGCTCGACGAGGTCGACAAGCTCACGCACAGGTACACGGACCGCATCGAGGAGATGCTGGACAAGAAGGAAGCCGAGGTGATGGAGATCTGATCTCCATCTCTCGATTCCCTTCCTCCACCTCAGTCCGCCCGTGAGCCGCCCCGGGGATCTGTTCGCTCGTCTCGGCGTGGCCGTGCTCGGCATCCCCGTGATACTCGGGGCCCTCGTGATCGACGGGTGGACGCTCGGAGGCGTCATGGCGATCGTCGCGCTGATCGGCGCGGCGGAGTTCTACACGATGCGCGGCCTGAGCGGGGAGCAGCCCTTCAGGGCCGTGGGGGCGCTCGGGGCGGCGGGCGCGGTGCTCATTGCGACGGGGGCCCCGACCGTGGACGCCTTCGCGATCCCCGCGCTCGGGCTGCTGCTCGGGCTCTACGCCCTCAGCTTCGCGGTCGCGCTTCCGCTGAGGTGGCCCGGAGGATCGCCGATCGGCGCAGCCTCGACGACCGTGTCGGGCGTCCTGTACGTCGGAGTGCCGATGGCCTTCGTGCCGATCCTCCGGGGCCTCCCGGCCACCCGGGGCGGAGGCGTGCCCGACGAGATCCTGCCCGCCATGGGGTTCATCCTTCTTCCCCTTCTGGTGACGTGGGCCAACGACTCCGCTGCCTACTTCGTCGGGAATGCGATCGGGCGTACGAAGCTGTCGCCTGCCCTGTCGCCCGGGAAGACGTGGGAGGGCGCGATCGGCGGCCTGTTCGGTTCGGTCGTCGCGGCGTTCACGTGCGCGATCTGGTTCCTCGACGAGCTTCCCGTCCTGACGGTGACCCCGCAGCAGGCGGCTCTGATCGGTCTCGTGATCGGGATCGTCGCTCAGGTCGGGGATCTCGTGGAATCGGCGCTGAAGCGGGAGGCCGGGGTGAAGGACTCCGGACGCCTCTTCCCGGGGCACGGTGGCATGCTCGATCGCGTCGACTCGCTGATCTGGACCTTCCCCTTCACCTGGCTCATGCTCGAAGCCCTCGGGGTCCTGCCGTGACCGACCCGATCCGTATCGCACTGCTGGGGTGCACAGGTTCCATAGGGCTGAGCACGCTCGAAGTCGTTCGCCGTCATCCCCATCGCTTCCGCGTTGTCGCGATGTCCGCGAACCGACGGGTGGAAGCCCTCGCGAAGCTGGTCGCGGAGTTCCGGCCGTCGCATGTGGCGCTGGCGGACGCGCAGTTGAATCTGCCCGATGTCGCGGACGGATGGATGCGGGGCTCGGAGGCGGTGGCCGATCTCGCTCGCCTCGACGACGTCGACGTCGTTGTGAACGCCGTGATGGGTGCGGCGGGTCTCATGCCCACGCTCGCCGCCCTGGAGGAGGGGAAGCGCGTGGCGCTCGCCAACAAGGAGTCGCTGGTGGCCGGCGGCGACCTCGTCCTGGAGGTGGCGGAGCGTGCCGGGGGCGAGATCGTCCCGATCGACTCGGAGCATTCCGCGATCCTCCAGTGCCTCGCGGGGTGCGATCGCGCGACGGTGCGACGCATCGTGCTGACCGCGTCCGGAGGGCCGTTCAGGGGTCGTTCAGCCGATGATCTCGTCGACGTCCGTCCGGCTGAAGCGCTCAAACATCCTACGTGGGACATGGGCGCGAAGATCACGATCGATTCCGCCACACTGGCCAACAAGGCGCTCGAGGTGATCGAGGCGCACGTTCTGTACGGAATCGACTACGACCGGATCGACGCCGTGGTGCATCCCCAGTCCATCGTCCACTCCTTCGTGGAGTTCGTCGACGGGTCGTTGCTCGCTCAGGTCGGGGAGCCGACCATGGAGCTTCCGATCATGTACGCGCTCACCTGGCCGGATCGCCTGGAGGATTCCCGTCTCCAGGGATGGGATCCCGTGGCATCGTCTCCTCTCACATTCGAACCCATCGACCATGCGGCGTTCCCGATGTTCGGAGTGGGGGTGGATGCCGGACGTCGCGGGGGCGTCGCGACGACGGCCTTCAATGCAGCCAACGAGGTGGCGGTCGCCGCCTACCTCGATGAGCGGATCCGATTTCCGGACATGGCCGATGTGGTCGCCGGCGCGATCACGGCGGTGGGGTCCGGTGTACCGACGTCGATCGATGATGTGATGCGTGCCGACGGGCAGGCCCGTTCCGTGGCCACCGAGGCCGTTTCCTCCATTGCGCAGCAGAGGTAGTACCGCGACATGACGACCCTTCTCGCTACCGTCGTTCTTCTCGGCGTCCTGATCTTCATCCACGAGCTCGGCCACTTTGCTGCAGCCAAGTCGGTCGGGATCGGCGTGGAACGTTTCTCCATCGGATTCGGTCCGACGCTCTTCGGCTTCCAGCATGGCCAGACCGAGTACGTCATCGCAGCCATCCCGCTCGGCGGGTACGTGAAGATGCAGGGGATGGACGACGAGGTCATGGAGGCTCTGGAGGGGGAGAGTGTGACCTCTGAGGACCGCGACCGGAGCCGTGACTACGACTCCAAGTCCGTCCTCGCCCGGTCGTGGGTCATCTCGGCAGGCGTGATCATGAACTTCCTGTTCGCCTTCGCCGTGTATGCGGCGTCGGTAGGTGTCTGGGGGTTCGCGGAGCAGAACACCACGCGTATCGGCGACGTGCGCGGCGAACTCGTGCCGGTGGGGGCGGAGCAGCTCGGGGAACTGGTCATCGGGTCCGAGATCGTGTCCGTGGGTGGCACCGAGGTCGAGAACTGGGGCGACGTGCGGGACGGGCTCTACGAGGCTCCGACCGGCGACCTCACCATCGTGACGGCCGACCCCGTGCGCGAGGTACGGATTCGGGTACCCGCGGGGGAGGAGGAGCGGATTCGCCTCGCGAGCGCGCTCACCTTCTGGCTCGCCCCCGATCTCGGCATGGTCACGCCGGGCTCACCGGCTGGAAAGGCCGGCCTCGAGACGGGGGATCGGGTGGTCTCCATCGCGGACCGTCCCATCGCGACCTGGTGGGAGATGGTCGATGCGATCCGTGCGAGGCCCGAGGTCGAGACCTCGATCACCGTGGAGCGCGACGGCGGGCAGCTCACGCGGACCGTCACGCCGGAGGCCACGGAGACGACCGAGCCCGGTTCGGAGGACGTCGTTACCATCGGTACGATCGGTGTCGGCCAGTCCGTCGATACGGATGCGGTCGTGTACGAGCGTGCTCCATGGGATGAGGCGATCGTGTTCGGCTATCGTGAGACCGTCGCGGTTTCCGGACAGATCCTCGGATTTCTCGGTGGCCTCTTCACGGGAGACGTGTCCCCCCGGAGCATGGGCAGCATCGTCACGATCGGATCGGCCTCCGGTCAGGCGGCCGAGATGGGAATTCAGGCATTCCTGCGATTCATGGCGCTCTTCAGTATCAACCTGGCGATCCTGAACCTGCTGCCCATTCCCGTCCTGGACGGGGGGCACCTGGTCTTTCTGGGGATCGAGGCCGTGCGGGGCAAGGCGCTGTCGGTGGAGCAGCGCGTGCGGTGGTCCAACGTCGGATTCGTGGTCCTCATGGGCATCATGGTGTTCGCCCTGGGCAATGACATGCTGAGGCTGGTCGGTCTCTGACGCGCGGAGGGGCGGAGGCGCCGGTCCGCCGACCGCTCCGGACCTCAGGGCGGCCCGCCGCCGCGAAACACCGGCCCGACTGCTCGGAGGCTACGTCGCGCCGGGGGGCTTCAGCCGTTGTCGGAGTGGAAGAGCGTGAACTGCCCCGGACCCGCATGGCTGCGTCGGATCGCCAGGTCGAACCAGGGGGTCGGCTCGTCCTGATCCGCGACGGTGACCGTTCCCTCGAATCCCTCCCGGTCCAGCGCGGCCGACACCACCTCGTGCGCGAGCGAGGGTCGGTTCGATTCCGCCGAGAGATGCGCGAGCACGATCGTCGTCAGATGCTCGTGGTGCAGTTCGCAGGCGAAGCGGGCCGCCGCGTGATTCGAGAGGTGTCCGTGGCTCGAGCGGATCCGTGCCTTCACGCTCCAGGGGTACGGCGCCTCCTGCAACAATCCCTCGTCGTGATTCGCCTCCAGAACGAGTCCGTCGCAGTCCGACAGCGCCAGGCGAATGCCGGTCGTGGGCCGCCCGAGATCGGTGGCGATACCGAGGCGCAGGTTCTGCTCCGGATCCGCAACCGCCACACCGACGGGGTCGACGGCGTCGTGGACCGTCAGGAAGGGCTCGACCCGGATGGCTCCGACATGGAAGGGGTGTCCGGGGCGGTAGGGATGAACCACCTCCTCACCGCGCAGGAGAGAGGCACAGGCTTCGCGCGTTCCGTCCGTGAGCCAGATCGGGGTCCCGAAACGCCGGGCGAAGACACCGATCCCGCGAGTGTGGTCGCCGTGGTCGTGGGTGACCACGATGCCGTCCACGGTCTCGGGATCGACGGAGAGCCGGTCGAGCCGACGGGCGAGGTCGCGGGCGCTGAAGCCCGCGTCGACGAGAAGCCGGGTCTCACCGACTTCGACGAGTGTCGCGTTGCCCCGGCTGCCACTGCCGAGGACGGAGAATCTCACGCGTTGCCCTCTCGCCGAGAACCGTGCACCTCCGCATGGAGACGCCGGAGAATCTCGAGCTCCGCATCGCTCGGAGTGATGTACCGGCGCGCCATGGCTGCGCGCATGGCCGTCTCGAACCGATCGAACCGGTACGGCTCCTCGCCCCGGCTCGTCAACCAGGTGAGAGGCGGAACGGATGAGGGTGTGAGCCCCCCCACGGCGAGCTGACTTCCGGCGCCGATCATCGCCCCGGTCGGGAGGAGGGTGCCGATGCCCGTCTTCACATGGTCGCCGATCATCGCGCCCAGCTTGTCGATCCCGGTATCGACGCGTTCGTCACCGACGGTGACCTTGACCGACCCGTAGTCGTTCCGAAGGTCCGAATTCGAGGTGCCGGCGCCGAGGTTGACCCAGCGCCCCAGCATCGCGTGCCCCAGATGTCCGTCGTGAGCCTTGTTGGACCAGCCGAGAATGACGGAGGAGGAAATCTCTCCGTTGAGCTTGCAGACCGGCCCGACCGAGCTGGTCGCGACCGACCCGCCGAGAATCCAGGTGTCCCACGCCAGGTGTAGCGGACCGACGAGCCGGGCCGGTCCGGAAACGCGCACCCCCTGATCCAGCTTGATGGGGCCGCCACGTGCATCGAGCACGACACCGGGTCCGACGTCCACGTCCTCCTCGACCCAGATCGGGTGGTGCCGCTCGACCCAGACCCCGGGGTTTCCCTCGTAGCGGTGATGGGTCGGGCGCCCGTCCGTGCCGAGCCCGTGAAACGCCTCGAGGTCGGCGAGCAGGATCCGGGGGTTCAGCTCGACCAGATCCCACGGCGCGTCGAGCCACGCACCGGGGAGTGAAGCCACCGGGACGTCATCGTCATCGGCGGTCCAGGATGGTGGCTGTCCGGATTCCCCACCGTCCGGCAGATCACCGAGAGGGTGCGGGAGGGGACGTCCGGGGGGGAGCCAGAGCCCTGCATACCGTCCGGCGATCTCGACCACGGCGGCGCGCGCACCGAACTCCGGACAGGGTGCGTCGGGATCGGGGATGGCGCGGCTGTTCCAGAAGAGGGTGCCGGACGGTCCCGCGTCGGGGGGGGGCGAGACCCCACGAACCGACCCCTCCTCCTCGAACCCCGCGAGCGGCCCACGCAGCAGAGCACCATCCGGCCGGGTGCCCGACCAGGAGCCGATCCGCTGAGCGACCGTGGACGTCCCGAGGCGGAGGCTGGCGATGGGGCGGGTGCCCGTGACCACGGACCAGGCGGACCCCGGCGATCGTTCGACGAGAAGAAGGGAGGCATTCATGCGTCCGGGCTCCTGAGTGCGTCCGGCAGGTCTTCGAGAAGGTCCTTCAGGTGAGGTGCGCGTTCCCGGGTCGTGACGAAGGTGATCCCCGACGCCCGTACCACCACGAGATCCTCGACCCCCCAGAGCACGACCGGATCCCCGTCGGACGCGCCGATGTTCCGGCTCGCATCCACCACTTCGACCGGACCCACGGACACGTTTCCGCGGTCGTCCGGCGGCCGCGTGCGCCGAAGCGCGGTCCAGCTGCCCACGTCGTCCCACTCGAAGGTGGCGTCCACGACGGCGACGCGCTTCGAACGTTCGAGCACCGCGTGGTCCACCGAGATCGAGGGCACCGCGTCGAAGTAGGCCGAGACGTCCCCCCGCTCGAGCAGCGCCATGGCCTCCCCGATCGCCGGCGCATGTTCGTGCACCTCCTCGAGGAAGCGATCGGCCCGCCAGACGAACAGACCGGTATTCCAGAGGTGCCCGGCAGCCACGTACCCGCCCGCCCGGTCCGCGTCGGGCTTCTCGTGAAACTCCACCACGCTTCGTGCCCGCGTCTCCCCGACCGTACCGACGACCTCGCCCGGCTGGATGTAGCCGTAGCCGGTCTCGGGTCGCGTCGGGGGCACCCCTACCGTGAGCAACTCGCCCGTCGTCGTCGCCAGCGCGACCGTGTCCCGGATGAGGTCTGCGAAGGCGCTCTCCGGCTGCACGCGATGATCCGCATGCAGCGACACCATGACGGCATCGGGATCGTCCGCCAGGGCGATCCATGCCGCCCATGCGAGAACGGGAGCGGTCCCACGGGCACGCGGTTCGATCAGATAGGCGGAGTCGGGGAGGTCGGGGAGCACGCGCCGGAAGGGGGCGACGAGGTGCTGCCCGGCGAGAATGCGGATGCGGTCCCGGTCGGTGAGCCGATCGGCGCGCTCGACGGTGTCCAGAATGAGCGGCTGGTCGGACGCGAGCGCGAGCAGCTGCTTCGGCCGGGTAGGCGTGCTCATCGGCCAGAATCGCGAGCCGACCCCTCCAGCGAGGATCGTGACCCAGGGCCGGGCGGGTTCAGTCGAGGAGCTCACGGACGCGTGCCAGCAGTTTCTTGGGACTGAACGGTTTGGTCATGAACTCCGATGCCCCCCGTTTGTACGCCTCTTCGCAGTCGGCATCCTGTCCCTTGGCGGTGAGCATGAGGATCGGGAGACCGGCACGGCTGTCGAGCGCGCGGACCTCCGACAGCAGCGTGAGACCGTCGACCTCCGGCATCATGAGGTCGGTCACCAGGATGTCGAAGTGGTCGTCGGTCAGGAGGAGATCGAGCGCCTGACGACCGTCGCGTACCGCCTTCACCTCGAGTCCCGACGACTCGAGCAGCGTCGTGAGGACCCTTCGGATATGCGGCTCGTCGTCGGCGACCAGCGCCCGTTTCGGGGGTGTCGGAGAGGGTGCGTTCACTACGGATCGCGACAGGGGGAAAATGCGGGGCGGAACGTACCCGGGAGGTTTTGGATAGTCAAGAAATACGAGGGCTTTCCGGGGTTGACGGACCTTCGACGACGTGGGTAGCCTTCACGGTCGACGCACGACGGTCCACCCCGTGCGGCGAGCCCATCCCAACGCGTTCTTCGACCGCAGGAATCATGCGCTCCCAGCTACGGCCCGCCCACCGCCTCCTTCTCGCCGTCACGGTGGGTCTCTCGACGCTGGCCCTCGGCGCCTGCGGAGACGACCCGTTCGAGATTCAGTGGGCTTCGGACATCGATACGGTGACCCTGAACTCGCTGACGAGCCCGGAGATCGGGCTCGCCTCCGCGTACGACTTCAACAACCGTCTGCCGGTCGTCGTCGAGCGGCCGGGTGCTTCCGGCTCCTGGGACATCGCGGTGGAGGACGACGGATCGGGGGCACGCTTCACGCCGCCCGGTGCCCTCGGCATCGAGTCCGAGGCGGCGATCACCCCGATCGCCGGAGTGGCCTTCGACGATGTCACGGAGGCGCCGGCCGACACGACGCTGTACGTGGGTGGGGACCGCGTACCCATCACGGTCGGACAGACGTACGTCGTCCGTACACGAGAAGTCCGCGGGTTCTTCGGCCAGCTGTGCGTCTACTACGCCAAGGTGGAGCCCACCGCCGTTGATCTCGAGGCGCGAACGGTCGAGTTCCGCTACGAGGCGAGTCCATCCTGCAACGACCGCAGCCTCGTCCCGACCGAGGACGGCTGATGCTCGACGTCGGTGAGCTTCGGGAGCGGGAGGAGGAGATCCGCGCCGGACTCGCGTCGCGGGGAGACGAACATGGTGCCATCGTCGGCCGGATCCTCGAGCAGGACGAGGTTCGTCGGGCCGGCCTGACCGAGGTCAACGACCTCAAGGCTCGACGGAACAGCACGTCCAGGCGTATCGGTGAGCTGAAGCGCGAGGGGGAGGATGCCACGGCGATCATCGCCGAAATGCGCGCGCTCGGCGATGAGATCGACGCGATCGACGCACGGGTGCGCGACGCCGAGCTCGTGATGGATGAACTCCTCGCAACCCTGCCCAACCTCCCCCTCGAAGACGTTCCCGTCGGGGACGAGTCGGAGAACCGGGTCGTGCGGACGTCGGGGGAGGCGCCCACCTTCGACTTCGATCCTGTTGCGCACTGGGAGCTCGGGGATACGCTGGGCATCCTCGATCTTCCGCGTGGAGCGAAGATCGCCGGGTCGGGGTTCCCCGTGCTCGTCGGGGCGGGAGCGCGGCTCCAGCGAGGACTGATCGATTTCTTCCTCGATCGCCACACCCGCCACGGCGGGTATACGGAGCTTCGGGTTCCCTACCTGGTGAGTGGCGAGTCGCTGACGGGGACGGGGCAGCTTCCCAAGTTCGCGGAGGAGTCCTATCGGTCGGAGCGGGACGATCTGTGGCTGATTCCGACGGCGGAGGTCCCGGTCACCAACATGCACCGGGACGAGATCCTCGACGCGGAGGACCTGCCGGTCCGGTACACGGCCTACTCTCCGTGCTTTCGGCGCGAGGCCGGGGCGGCCGGGCGGGATACGCGTGGGCTGCTTCGGGTGCACCAGTTCGACAAGGTTGAGCTGGTGCGCTATGAGACGCCGGAGCGGAGTTCCGCGGCCCTCGAGGAGATGACCGAGGAGGCGGAGTGGCTGCTCGACGCCCTCGGACTGCACTGGCGGCGGCTGATGCTGGCCACGGGCGACCTCGGGTTCTCGTCGGCCAAGACCTACGATCTGGAGGTGTGGTCGCCCGGCGTGGAGCAGTGGCTCGAGGTGTCGAGCGTCAGCGTGTTCACCGACTTCCAGTCTCGCAGGGCGAGCATCCGGTACCGTCCGGCTCCGGGTGACAAGCCGCGCTTCGTCCACACGCTCAACGGATCGGCCCTCGCGCTGCCGCGGGTGATCGCGGCCCTGCTCGAGACGTACCAGCAGGCCGACGGGAGTGTCGTGCTCCCCGCCCGCCTCGCGGGCTTCACCGGGTTCGACCGCATCGAGGCGCCGGGGAACTGACGTGGAACGTCGGTGGCCGCTCGCGCTCGCCGTGCTCTTCTTCGTGCTGCTCGGCTGGTACCTCGTCTACACGCAGCGCATCGTGACCTCCCTCCGGTCCGATGCCGCGACGTTCACGGAGCTCTTCTCCGAAGCGAACGCCGCGATCGTCGATCCGAACGCCGATCTCGAGACGGCGATCTTCAACATCTACGAGACGCTCCTGGAGACCGGGATCCCGCTCGTACTGAGCGGCCCCCGGGACACCGTGATCGCCACGCGGAATCTTCCCTTCGAGGCCGACATCACGACGGCGGAGGGTCAGGGCCGCGTGCGTCGGTATGTGCGGCGGCTCGACGCCGACCGAAGTCCGTTCGGGGATCCGACCGGCCAGCACATCCACTTCGGCGACGCACCGTCGGTCCGGAGTCTCGTGTGGATCCCGTGGCTCCAGGCAGGTGGCCTGCTGATCACCGTCCTCATCGGTCTGGCGGTGATCCGGACGCAGCGCCGGGCCGAGGCGGAGCGCGCCTGGACGTCCATGGCCCGCGAGCTGGCCCACCAGCTCGGCACACCGATTTCGTCCCTCCAGGGATGGCTGGAAGTCATGCGGATCCCGGAGGAGGAACGCCCCGGCTCTCTCGGCGAGTCCGAGGTGGCCGACGCCCTCGGGGAGGACCTGCACCGGCTCGAGCGTATTTCGCACCGCTTCGAGCTCATCGGCCGCGAGCCGGACCTCGATCCGATGCAGGTACGAGAGCTGGTACGAGACCTCGAGCAGTATCTCAAGGTCCGACTTCCGCGGTTGGGGGCAGGGGTGGACCTCCAGGTCGAGATCGACCGGGATCTCCCGCACATCCTGGGCAACGGCGTCCTGCTCGCCTGGGCCCTCGAGAACATCGTGAAGAACGCGCTCGACGCCCTCGCGGGCACCGGGGGCCGAATCGATCTTCATGCCTACGCGGCCAACCAGTACGTCGCGATCCGGATCTCCGACACCGGACCCGGCGTCGACCCCGAGGTCCGCAGTCGGATCTTCGACCCCGGGGTGACGACCAAGCCGAGTGGTTGGGGCGTGGGTCTGGCGCTCTCCCGCCGGATCGTCGAAGGCGTTCACGGGGGTCGCATCGAACTCTTGGAAGGCGCCGCCGATGGTGCGACGTTCGTGGTCTACCTCCCGGTCGCCGTCTGACGGATCCGCCGGGACGGGCACTCCTCGCCGTTCTCCTTCGCCAAAGCCCCCGATCCGACGTGTATTCATCGACCTCCGTCGATCTCGACCAGCTCAATCCCGAACAGCGACAGGCCGTCGAGCACGTCCACGGTCCGGCACTCGTGCTGGCCGGCGCGGGATCCGGGAAGACACGGGTACTGACGACCCGGGTCGCACATCTGGTGCTCGAGCACGGTGTGCCGCCCGACCGGATCCTCGCCGTCACCTTCACCAACAAGGCGGCGGGGGAGATGCGGGAGCGGATCGGCGAATTGCTGGGCGGAGCCCCCCGGGGGATGTGGGTGGGCACCTTCCACGCTCTCGGAGCGCGTATCCTCCGACGGCACGCGGAGCGGCTCGGGTGGACCAACGACTTCTCGATCTTCGATGCGGAGCAGAGCCTGCGGCAGGTGAAGCGCGCGCAGGAGGAGATCGACATCGATCCGAAGAAGTGGAGGCCCAAGGCCGTCCGTTCGGAGATGAGCGGCGCCAAGAACAGCCTCATCGGCCCGGAGCGGTTCATCCGTGAGACGGAGGGTACGTTCGACCTCTTCGTCCGGACCGTCAGTCGCGTGTATCCGGTATATCAGAATCAACTCAAGTCACAGAACGCCTTCGACTTCGACGACCTGCTCGTCAAACCGGTCGAGCTGTTTCAGACGCATCCCGAGATTCTCGCGAGCTATCGGGACCGCTTCGCCTTCGTCCTGGTCGACGAGTACCAGGACACCAATCACGCGCAGTTCCGCTTCCTGGAGCTGCTTGCCGAGGGTCATTCGAACCTCATGGTGGTCGGGGACGACGACCAGTCCATCTACGGGTGGCGAGGTGCGGACATCCGGAACATCCTCGGCTTCGAGTCGACCTTCGAGGGTGCCCGGGTGATCCGGCTCGAGCAGAACTACCGGTCCAGCGCCGTGATCCTGGATGCCGCGAATGCGGTGATCGCCGAGAATCGAGACCGAAAGGGGAAGACGCTTCGCACGGACCGGACGGGGGGCGAGAAGATCACCCGCGTCGAGTGCTTCGACGAGCGCGACGAGGCGCGGTGGATCGCGGACGAGGTGGAGCGTCGGTACGAGCACGGGCCGGACCTCCACAACTACCGCGACTTCGCGATTCTCTACAGGACCAACGCGCAGTCCCGTGCCATGGAGGATGCCTTCAGGCAGAAGGGGCTTCCGTACCAGATCGTCGGAGGTGTCCGCTTCTACGAGCGGCGTGAGATCCAGGATGTGCTCGCCTACCTGCGGCTCATCTCCAATCCTGCTGACGGGGACGCCTTCCAGCGCTGCGTGAACACGCCCAAGCGCGGGATCGGCGCCACCTCGATCGAACGGCTGCGAGGCTTCGCGTCGGAGCGGGATCTCTCGCTGCTGGAGGCGGCGGCCGTGGCGACGGAGTCGGACGACGTCCCGACCGGGGGGGCGCGACAGCTCGAGAAGTTCGCCGAGATGATCCGCGGCTTCTCCGCGCGAGCCGCCCAGATGCGTGTGGGGGACATCCTCGAGGAACTCATCGACGAAACCGACTTCTACATGGCGCTTCGGGACGAGGGGCCGGAGGGCGACGATCGCGTCGACAACGTCAAGGAGCTCGTCGCGGGTGCCTTCGAGTTCGACGTGGACCTCATCGAGGAACTCGACGCCGAAGAGATCGACGGCTTCAGCGAGCTAGATCTGTTTCTCCAGCGGGTCGCGCTCGTGGCCGACATCGACCGGGTCGATCCCGATGCGGACACGGTCACCTTCATGACGCTGCACAACGCCAAGGGCCTCGAGTATCCGGTCGTCTTCATCGCCGGTCTCGAGGACGGTCTCTTTCCGCTCTCGCGTGCCTACGACGATCCGTCCGAGCTCGAGGAGGAGCGACGCCTCTTCTACGTCGGCGTGACGCGGGCGGAGGACAAGCTGTTCCTCATGCATGCGCGGCAGCGCCGCAGGGCGGGGGACTTCATGTTCGGGCGACTGAGCCCCTTCGCGGAGTCCGTTCCCGAGGGGCTCGTCGAGGAGATTCGTACCCCCGTGCTCACTGCTTCGGCCGGTTCGACGCCTCATCGCCGCCGGCGGGAGCAGAAGGACCGGGACGGCTTCGAAGGCGACGGGGGCTACGTCGAGATCGAGGAGGGGCCGTCGGATCCGGATGCGCCCCGGTACGTGAAGGGCGAGCGCGTCGCGCATCCCCAGTTCGGATCGGGCAGCATCGTCGAGATCAGCGGATTCGGAAAGGACACCAAGGTCACCGTCGACTTCGACGACGTGGGCCGCAAGAAGCTCCTGATCCGGTATGCGAACCTCGAGAAGGACTGGTTCTGAGTCGCGGATCTTCGGGTGGGCGTCGCCTGTTCCGGAAGCGTCGTCACGAGCCCCGGACCTCCTGTCCGATGACTCGTGCCATTGCTCTGCTTGCGACTCCGACGGTCTCGATCTCAGGGGCCGCATGTACCTCCACGGGCCCCGAAAGTGGTGATGAGATCGAGGTCGCCGGTGTGGTCGGGTTCCATGAGGAACCGGCGCCTTTCGAGGCGCTCGACACGGTCGACGCGGGGCAGACGTTCACGGTCTCCGTCCGGACGTGGGGAGGGGTATGTGTCGGCAGGGGACCGACGCGGGTGAACCGGGACGGATCCACGGTGCGGATCGAGCCGATCGATATCGAGGTCGTGGCGGAGGTCTGCACGGCGGGGCTGGCCAGATTCCTGCATACGGCCGATGTGACGCTGGACTCTCCCGGAACGGCCGCGCTGCGGGTCGTCGGCCGGCGCCTTCCGGGCGACGAAGTCGTGACGCTGGTGCGGATTCTGGTGGCCCGCTGAGGTCTTCGGGCATCTGGAGCGGCGCTCGACGCCGATCGGGTCTCAGCCCGTGGTGGCCTCACGCTCCGGCCACCAGCGTGGCTCCGACCCGGGCAGCGGGAAGTAGCGATCCGCCGCCTCCCGCAGGATCGCGTCGTCGTTTCGCCGGCGAGCATCGAACATGTCGAGACGAAGAGAGGCCGCGAGGCTCAGCCGCTCGTCTCCGATGGGATCGAGTGCGGCGGGTGCCGAGTCTTGGCGGTCGCGCAGATAGTCGATCACCGCGTCGAAGGAGAGCGCCAGGTATCGGTCGACGAGATCGCTGGTGACGTCGTATCGTGACCGCTTGAGAATCTGGTCGAAGAGGCGAATCCAGCGCTGATCGGCCGACGCGTGGATCAGCCCGCGGAAGAAGATTCGGTTGGTTCGAAAGCTGAAGAGCGTGGATGCGAGAACCCGGTCCATCAGCTCGTCCGCAGCGTGATGATCGTGCCGCGAGACGATCTCTCGGGCCTCCCGGAGGTTCTGCTCCCCCACGTGCACGTCCATCCGGTGCTCCCAGTAGGTGTGCCCGATGCCGGCGGTCGTGGTGGTGAACAGGAGCTGCCGCGGGACGTAGAGATTGTGCGCCACGGTGTCGGCCGCCAGGTGAGCGAGGTACCCGAAGCCCATCGCCTCGAGAGGCTCCGTGTCGGCCTCCTCATGGATCTCCTCCCCGACGTGCCAGTGGTGGCAGTGGCGCCCCTCCGGTGCGTACTTCTTCGCCAGGGAGATGTCGGCCGCGACCGATCCGTACAGGAAGTGCACGGGATGCCGACCGATCAGCGCGGCCACCGCGGGCGGCAGGAGGTGGCCGGCGGCGAGCACCAGATTGCCGAGGGCGACGTGTGTGCCCGGTCCCCATGCCGATGCGGGTTCGGGGAGGACGAGCCAGACCAGGGCGACCAGGACGACCCGGATGGTCCGCCCCATGGTCACTGCTCGGGCTGCTCCCGGCCGGACCGTTCGGATAGCCGGCGGGCTCCGGCCTTCACACCACGTACCGTGGAGGCGGTATCGAGAAAGGTGGCCTCGGCCTCACCCTGTACGACCTCCATGAGCGCGTTGAAGTCGTCGATGCGCTCCTCCATGTGATCGGAGGCCTGCTCCAGGCGCTCCGACAGCTGTCGAACCGCGCCGGTCACCTGCTCGACGTCGGTGCGGACGGAGGCGGAGATGAACTCGACGTTCGCGGCGACAGTGCGCGACTTCTCGACCACCGGGTCGATCTTTCCGTTCAGCTCCTTCCCGAGGCGCGCGATCTGTGCCCCCAGGCGTCGGAGCTGGATCAGGAGGACCACGACCGCGACGGCCGCAACGAGGGCGAATGCGCCGAGTCCCACGAGAGCGACATCGGCGGCGACGGAGAGGCCGTCCCGGGAGACCGGAACCGCCTGGAGGAGTGACATGATCATCATGCAGTAGTGTACGCCTCAACGGGTCCCGAGAGCCACCTCACAGCCCGGGATCGATCCCGATGGTCCACTCGGTCAGCTTCGGTACGAGCGGGGGGCGAAGCAGTGGAGCGGTCGCCAGCAGACGCGCTCGAACCGCTCGAGCCTCTGCCTCGCCGAGCCGGTCCGCCAGCGCGTCCAGGCCGAGTGCCTCCTCGAAGACCGCTGCCAGCGCGGCCTCGGTCCGGGAGAGCGGTGCGTCCGCTGCACGATCACGAACACGGCTCGACCACACGTCGCCCAGCGGGAACACCTCGGCCCCGGGGACCGGCCCGTGCAGGAGCAGCACGTCCTTGGGTGCCGGGTCGAGGACGACGGCACACCGTTCCGCGGGTGCCCGACGGGCGACCTCGACCGGGATGTCGGCGCGGAGCCACTCCAGCATCAGGTCGTGCCCCGGGGATCCGGGACGCAGCAGCAGAACCGACGCGGCGTCGCGCTCACGGAGCGCCTCCCGGACCACCTCCGTCACGATCGTGCGCAGCTGGTCCACGTCAGTCGTCGTCGGGGCCGAGGATACGGTCCAGCTCGCGCCGAAGCAGAGCGCCTTCCTCGTCACGGAGGTGGGAGAAGCGGGCACGGGCGCGTGTCACGGCCTCGGGGTCGAGGTCGAGGTCGATCGACTCCCCCGCGGTCGGGCCGAGTCGAGCTACCACGTCGCCCCCCGGTCCGACCACGAACGATCCGCCGGCGAAGGTCAGCCCACCCTCGACACCGGCCCGGTTGGCGACGACGACCCAGACCTGATGAAATGTGGCGAGCGCCCTGGCCATGTCGACCCAGCGTCGCATCGAGGTGAAGACGCCATCGCCATCCGGCCGCCGGCCCGGGACGGCCGTGGGCGCCACGATCACGTCGGCGCCCTGCAGCGCCGCGAGATAGGTGAGCGAGGGATGCCAGAGATCCTCGCAAACGAGAAGCGCGACGGACCAGCCCTGCGCATCGAACACGCGGGGGCCCACCCGCGAGGGCGCGAAGAAGCGCCCTTCGTCGAAGGTGCCGTAGGTAGGCAGGAAACACTTCCGATGACGATGCAGCCACCGACCTCCGTCTCCGTCGCCACGGACGGCACCGGCAGTGTTGAAGACCCGCCCGTCGGCGGAGATCTCGGGAAAGCCGACGACGGCGATCTGGCCCGCCCGAGGACGCACCGGTGGCGGGTCCCCCGTCCGATACGCGAGCTCCGCGGTTCGCATGCGCAGGTCGTATCCGGTCAGGGAGAGCTCGGGGAAGGCCACGAGCGACGGCGGGGTCGGCGACACCCGGCCCAGAATCGCGGCGATCTCGTCGAGGTTGGCGATCGGGTCCCCGCGAGCCGGAGCGGTCTGCGCCACGACGAGGTGGAGAGACCTCTTCATCGCTCGCCTCCCGCCGTCTTCAGGGCTCGGCCGGCGTCTCGGCAGGATGGCCGACGTGCACCGGTGTACACCCTCCCTTCGTCGTTCACCACGGGCACGACGGCGTGCATCTGAGACTCCTGGACGTGCGCTTGGCCGTGGGGAGAAATCGCTCGTGCCACGTCTTCGGCGGAGCCGGGGGATCGCTCATGACACGTCGTCTGCCGGGCCGGCCGAGAAGAGCCTCATCCTGCGTCTGGTCGGTGGACGTGTCAACATCCCGCCGGTGTCTTCGGCACGCATCCTGCACCCACATCACATGAAGCCGTGGTTGGTCACCCGAATCCCCTGCCGATCGAGGTCTCCTTGAACGAGTTGCTACCGAGCCGAAGTGACGGGTATCTTCCGGCCCGAACGTCCCCTCGACGCCCCAACGCCCCCAGCCTTCAGGCAGTTTCGCCCGAGATCATGTCGACATTCATCGTCGAGGGGGGGCACCCCCTTCACGGCCGTATCCGGCCCGCAGGCAACAAGAACGCCGCCCTCCCGTGCCTTGCCGCCACGCTTCTCACGGAGGAGCCGGTCGTGCTCGAGAACGTGCCGAGAATTCGGGATGTATTGACCCTCCTCGACATCCTTGATTCGCTCGGGGCTCGGCACGAGTGGACGGGTGATCATTCCGTTCGTGTCGACGCGTCGGGCGTCGAAGTCGGGAACGTCGATCGCCGCATGGCGGCGCGGATTCGGGCCTCCCTCCTTCTCGCGGGCCCGCTGCTCGCGCGGTTCGGTGCGGTTCGCCTCCCGCCGCCCGGAGGGGACGTGATCGGGCGGCGCCGCATGGACACGCACTTCCTCGCCTTCAGGGCTCTCGGCGCCGAGGTCGAACTCACGAACGACTATTCGATCCATGCCGACCGTCTGACCGGAACCGACCTGTTTCTCGACGAGCCCTCGGTCACCGGGACGGAGAATGCCGTGATGGCCGCGGCCCTCGCGAGCGGTACGACCCGGATCCGTAATGCCGCGGCCGAACCGCACGTCCAGGACCTCTGCCGGCAGCTGAACGCCATGGGAGCGAAGATTTCCGGCATCGGAACCGGTCACCTCGAGATCGAAGGGGTCGACCGGCTGGGCGGCTGCACCTTCCGCATCGGATCGGACCACATCGAGACGGGCTCGTTCATGGGGCTCGCGGCGGTCACGAAGTCCCGGATCGTCATCGAGGACGCACCCCTCGAGCACCTGGATTCGACGCTGGTCGGCTTCGGCCGCCTCGGCCTCGAGTGCACCGTCGAGGGCGACGATCTCGTGGTCCATGGGGACCGCGGGTGCGAAGTCCGCCAGGACGCCTTCGGTGCGGTCGCCAAGATCGACGATGGTCCATGGCCCCAGTTTCCTGCCGATCTCACGTCGATCGCGCTCGTTACCGCGACGCAGTGCGAGGGCACGATTCTCATCCACGAGAAGATGTTCGAGTCTCGGATGTTCTTCACGGACAAGCTGGTCGGGATGGGAGCGCGGATCATTCTCTGCGACCCGCATCGCGCCGTCGTCGTCGGGCCCAGCGACCTCCGGGGGAGTACGGTCGAGTCGCCCGACATCCGGGCGGGCATGGCGCTTCTCATCGCAGCCCTCGGGGCGTCCGGAGAGAGCGAGATTCACAATATCCACCAGATCGAGCGGGGGTACGAGGCGATCGATGTGCGGCTCCGCGAGCTCGGAGCCCGCATCCGCCGTACCGACGACTGACGGCTCGCCGACGCGATCGACCGCCTTCGCCAGTCGCTCGAGGAGACCTTCGGCGCGGCGCGCGAGCGGAGAGACGTCGCGGAGGAGAAGGCGCGTGAACTGCTCCGTACCGCGACGGAGCGTGCCCGAAATTCGACGGCGGACGCTCGGGAACGCTTCGATTTCGTGACGCGCGACGAGTTCCGGGAACCGGCCGCACGAGTCCGCGCCCTGGCGTCGAAGCTGGAGGACGGTCCGGATGGCCTGGACGCTGCTACCCGGGAGGATTCGCGGTCGGATCGAGCGCGGCAGGCCGGTTCAGGTCGGCCCGTCCGGGACCCCGGGCCGTGCCGCCGCCTTGAAGAGAGGCCTCGCGGCGGGTATATTCCGGTCTCGAATGGTCGCCCCCACTAGGGTGGCGTGTCGAAGTGGGGGAGCGGTTGGCCCCCGCTTTTTTATTCGCCCTGAGTCAGGGTGTGAGGTGGAGAGCGGCGTATGGCAAAGCCGATTCCCGAGGTCGCGGCCGGGCTCGATGCCCGGATCGAGGCACTCGGGTTCGAGCTGCTCGAGATCGAGTGGGCGGGCAGCGCGCGTCGACCGATCATCCGGCTGCGCGTCGACCGGCAGGGTGAGTCGGCGCTCGATTCGGGGGTTACGCTGGACGACTGTGTCGCGGTGAGTCGCGGCCTGGAGCCCTGGCTGGAGTCGCTCGAATCGGTGCCGGAGAAGCACGTGCTGGAGGTGTCGTCGCCCGGCGTCGATCGCCCGCTCGTTCGCGCGAGGGATTTCGATCGCTTCGTCGGACAGTGGGTGGCAGTGAAGGGAGACGACATTCTCGCGGGCAAGGCTCGGAGGCTCGAGGGTGAGCTTCTGGGCCTGATCCGCGAAGGTGGGCGGGAGATCGTCCGCCTGCGCAACAAGAGCGGCGAATACGACGTGCCGCGCGACGAAATCGTGCGCGCCAACGTCGTGTACCGCTGGGAGTGACCTCGGTGGCGTGATGGACGCCGCCGGGGTTCGACATCGACGGAACGAGAAGGACGCGAGGATCACATGGCGAATGCAGGTCAGATCGTTGCCGCGCTGAAGGATATCGGCGCCACGAAGGATCTGGAACCCGACGAGGTCGCGGACCTCCTGAAGGACGGCATCCTTGCCGGCCTCGCGCGCCTGTATGGTCCCAACGTCGAGGCGGAGATCGATATCGACCGGGTGACCGGGGAGTTCGATATCGTGGTGCTCCGGCGAGTCGTCGAGACGGTCGAGGACGATTCGTCCGAGATCTCCCTCGAGGAGGCGCGCTGGGACGACCCGACCTTCGAGGTCGGTGACGTCATGGAGGTTCCGGTGGACTTCACGCAGTTCGGTCGGAACGCCGTCATGGCGATGAAGCAGCGGATCGTGCAGCGGGTTCGCGAGGGGGAACGCGAGAAGATCCGGGACGAGTTCACCGACCGGGTCGGAGAGCTCCTTTCGGGCGAGGTCCAGCAGAGTGACCGCGGAAAGCTGGTCGTGATGCTCAACCTGAATCGCGACGCGGATGCGATCATTCCCTGGAAGGATCAGAATCCGCGGGAGCGTTTCCGTCAGGGCGAGGCGATTCGCGCGGTACTCAAGAAGGTCGACGAGTCGCCCCGGGGCCCCCGCCTGATCCTCTCCCGGGCCGATCCACTGTTCGTGTCCGCTCTCTTCAAGCTCGAGGTCCCGGAGATCTATCAGGGGATCGTCGAAATCCGTGAGATCGCCCGTGAAGTGGGTGGACGGACGAAGATCGCCGTGTCGAGTCGGGACGAGTCCATCGACCCCGTCGGCGCATGCGTCGGCCTCAAGGGCTCGCGTGTGCAGGCGGTGGTGTCCGAACTCGGTGGAGAGCGCATCGACATCGTGCCCTGGCACCCCGACCCCGAGGTATTCGCCCGGAGGGCGCTCGCTCCGGCGCGCGTCTCGAAGGTGATTTCGGACGCGGATCGTCAGGTGATCACGGCAATCGTGGACGAGGATCAGCTCTCCCTCGCGATCGGGCGGAACGGGCAGAATGTGCGTCTGGCTTCGCAGCTGATCGGATGGCAGATCGATCTCTTCGGATCCCGCGAGTGGGTCGAGCAGGGGCAGGACTTCACGCTCGTCGACGCCGACACGACGGGGGACGGATATGAGACCAGCGACTTCCCGCTCAACGAACTGGATCTGTCCGACGAGACCTTGGCGACGCTGAAGTCCGCCGGGTACACTACCTTCCTGGACATCATCGATCTCGAGCGGGTCGATTTCGAAAAGGTGGATGGCCTCTCTTCGGAGGCGACCGACAAGCTGCTATCGATCATCGACCAGCTCACGGTCACCGAGTCGGAGGAGGACGGGGAGGCGTCTGAGCCCGCGTCACCGGAAGGTGTCGACGGAAGCGACCCCGATGCCGCGAAGTCGGCTGCGGACGACGACGCGGATGCAGAGGACGACGATGAAGCAGAGGACGATGAAGCAGATGACGAAGAAGACGATGAGGCTGTAGAGGAAGAGGAAGATACGGAACAGGAAGAAGACGCAGAGGAAGACGACGACGAGGAAGATGGAGATGAGGACGACAAGGACTGAGCTCCTTGGACTTCTCGGACTCGCTCGCCGCGCGGGATCGGTAGTGACCGGTACCGGCGCGGTGCGCGATGCGGTACGGGCCGACTCGGCGCGGCTGGTTCTCCTCGCGGAGGACGCAGCGGCGGGTCAGTTCGACAAGGTGGCGAACCTTCTGCGCCACCGGACGGTCCCGTGGAAGGCATGGGGCACTCAGAAGGAGCTGGGCCGGGCGGTGGGAGCCGCTCCACTCAGTGCGCTCGCGATCATGGATGATGGGTTCGCCCGACGGCTCTGGTTGGAGCTGGGGGAGACCGAGGGTCCGCACGACGGACCCGTCTCGGACGAGGATGGCTGACGGATGCAGGTCAAGCAGTTGGCGAAGGATCTCAAGGTCGACACAGACGAGCTTCTGCGGTTCCTGCGGAAGATGCGTATCGGTGTGTCCGACGCGGAGGCGGAGCTCTCCGATGCGGACATGGCGCGCGTGCTCGCGCGAGTCGAGAAGGAGAAGCGCAGCGGCAAGGAGGCGTCCGAGGTGATCGAGGCGGCTCTGGAGGAGGCGTCCGCGAAGCCTCGCCGCCGCCGTCGTCGTCGTCGGGTCGAGCCCGAGGCCGAGGCGAGGAGTCCGAGGATACGGAAGCCGAGTCGGAGGACGACGAGCCCGCGGAAACCGATGCGGAGCCCGCGGAGGCACCGGACGATGCTGCCGACGAGGCTGACTCGGAGGCGGATTCGGAGGAGTCCGAGGTGCCGGACGTCGACGCCGAGGTGGACGCGGAGGTCGAGTCGGACGCCGATGAGGACGAGGCCGTCGAGGACGACGCCGATGAGGCGGTCGCGGAGGAGGATTCCGAGCCCGACGAGGTCGAGCCGGTAGACGAGGCCGGCGACGAGGCCCCCGACGAGGCCGGCGAGCCCGTGGAGTCGGCCGGGTCGGAGCAGTCCGACGCGCCTGCCGAGAAGCCGACCTCCGCGCGATCGGGCTCCGGAGACGACACTCCGGCGAAACCGAAGCGGAAGTTCAAGCCACCGACGCCGGCCGCGAGCGCCGGCCCCGGAGGTACGGTTCGGATTCAGGCCGAGGGGTACACGACCGACGGTCGTCGTCGCGGCAAGGGCAAGAAGAAGGGACGCCGTCGTGTCGACCAGGACGAGGTCAAGGACAACCTGAGCCGCGTCATGGCCGAGCTGAAGGGCGGCGGTAGCGGCGGCAGCAGCAAGAAGAAGCGCCGCAAGAGCTCTCGCCCTTCGAAGGAAGAGATCGAGCTCCAGGAACTCGAGGAGCAGGAAGAGAAGGAGCGCGAGGCGAAGACGATCCGGGTGAACGAATTCCTGAGCGTCTCGGAACTCGCCGAGCTCATGGACGAGTCTTCATCCGCGATCATCGGGGCTGCGTTCAAGAATCTCGGTCTGATGGTGACCATCAACCAGCGGCTCGACTTCGACCAGATCGAACTCCTTCTCGATGAGTTCGGATTCACCGCCGAGCGCGAGGAGGAGTACGTACCGCAGGAGGAGGAGGTCGAAGAGGAGGTCGAGGATCCGGAGGATCTGAAGCCGCGTCCGCCGGTCGTCACCGTCATGGGGCACGTCGACCACGGAAAGACGTCGCTGCTCGACTGGATCCGCAGCGAGAATGTGATCGCCGGCGAGGCCGGTGGAATCACGCAGCACATCGGTGCGTATCACGTCGAGACCGACGGAGGGAAGGCGATCACCTTCCTGGATACGCCGGGACATGCAGCCTTTACGGCGATGCGGTCTCGCGGAGCCGACGTCACGGACATCGTGATTCTTGTGGTCGCCGCCGACGACGCGGTCATGCCGCAGACGATCGAAGCGATCTCGCATGCCAAGAATGCGGGCGTGCCGATGATCGTGGCGATCAACAAGATCGACCTGCCCGCCGCCAACGCGATGCAGGTCAAGCAGGAGCTGCTCCAGCACGATGTTCAGGTGGAGGAGTATGGAGGAACCGTGCTCTCCGCCGAGGTCTCCGCGAAGAAGGGGACCGGGATGGACGACCTCCTCGAGAAGGTGCTTCTCCAGGCGGAACTGATGGAGCTCAAGGCGAACCCCGACCGTCCGGCTCAGGCTACGGTGGTCGAGTCCCAGTTGGACGCGGGCAAGGGCCCCGTCGTGACGGCGATGGTTCAGAGGGGGACGCTGCGGGTCGGAGACGACTTCGTGGTCGGTCTTCACTCGGGCCGTGTTCGTGCGCTCCTCGACGAGCGTGGGCATCAGATCGACGAGATCGGACCGGGCATGCCCGCCCAGGTCCTCGGATCCGGAGGGGTGCCACAGGCCGGCGACACACTGCAGGTCATGGAGGCCGACAAGGCGACCGAGGTCGCAGAGAATCGAGCCCGCCTGGAGCGTGAGAAGCAGCTTCGGGTCAAGGAACGCGGGCTCAAGCTCGGTGACTTCAGCCAGCTTGTGGCGGATGGCGGGGCAGGCGTGCTGCCGCTCGTCATCAAGAGTGACGTCGATGGGTCGGTCCAGGCGGTCTCCGACGCGCTCGAACAGCTCTCGACCGACGAGGTCCAAGTGGAAATCATCCACCGGGGCGTCGGCGCCGTGAACGAGTCCGACATCCTGCTCGCCGAGACCGCGGGCGCCGTGGTCATCGGGTTCAGGGTCCGCCCCGACACGGGAGCGCGCCGCGAGGCGGAGCGTGCCGGAATCGAGATCAATACGTACGACGTGATCTACAATGCGGTGGATGACATCCGTGACGCCCTCGAGGGGATGCTTTCCCCCGAGCAGCGCGAGACGATTCTCGGAGCCGCCGAGGTGCGCGAGCTGTTCCGAATCAAGCGCGTCGGGACGATCGCGGGTTGCTACGTGACCGACGGAGTCATCGAGCGAAAGGGCCGGGCACGCCTGATCCGCGACGGCATCGTGGTGTACGAGGGCGACTTCAGCTCGCTCAAGCGGTTCAAGGACGACGTGAAGGAGGTTCGGGAGGGCTTCGAGTGCGGAATCGGCATCGAGAACTTCAACGACGTCAAGGTCGGCGACTCGATCGAATGCTTCCGTGTCGAGGAGATCGCACGCACGCTCTCCGGCTCGGCCGAGAGCAGCGCCTGATTCGCCCTCCCGCCCCGAACATGCGGAGGTGCCGTAGATGAGTCGACGCCAGAAACGTCTCAACGAGCAGTTTCGCCGGGAGATCGCCCTGCGCCTGAGGCGCCGGGTACAGGATCCGCGTGTGACGTCTGTCACGGTCACGAACGTGCGCGTCTCGCCCGATCTGGCCCAGGCGCGAGTCCTCGTCCGGATTCCCGGCGACGAGGCGGCGCGCGCCGAAGCCATGAAGGGACTGGAGGCGGTGGGTCCGTACCTCAGGAGGGCGCTCGGCGCCGACCTCCATATCCGGCGTGCCCCGGAACTCCAGTTCGAGGAGGATCATCACCTCGAGCAGGCCCTCCGGATCGAGGCTCTTCTGGACGATGTGCGTCCCGAGGGGGGCTGGCCGGAGGGCGAAGGTCCGGACGCCGAGGACGATGGCGGCGCAGGGTCCGACGACGCGGACGGATCCGAGAGCGGCACCTCCTCCGCGTGAGCCGGCCTCATCCCGACCGCGTCCCCGCCGCCGGTGGGGTCCTGCCGGTCGACAAACCGACGGGTCCCACGTCCCACGACGTGGTTTCGCGGGCACGCCGGTCCCTGGGGACGCGCAGGGTCGGTCACACGGGGACGCTCGATCCACTCGCCTCCGGTCTTCTGCTCCTGTGCGTCGGTCCTGCCACGCGTCTCTCGCAGTTCATCGTGGGCGCAGACAAGCGCTACACCACGACCATCCGGTTCGGCGTCGAGACGGACTCCCTCGATGCCGATGGAACGGTCGTGAAGGAGGACGAGGCGTGGCATGACGTCACCGAGGATCAGGCACGCGCGGCGGTATCGATGCTCGGGGGCGACCAGGATCAGGTGCCGCCGGCGTACTCCGCGAAGAAGGTGGACGGCGAGGCGGCGCACCGACGGGCGCGTCGGGGCGAGAAGGTCGAGCTCGACGCGGTGCCGGTCACTGTGCACGACGCCCGGCTTCTCCGCTTCGAGCCGCCGGAGCTGGACCTCTCCCTCCACGTGTCGTCCGGAACGTTCGTTCGTGCGATCGCGCGTGACCTCGCCCTCCGTCTGGGGACCGTCGGACACGTCACCGCACTGCGCCGCACAGCGGTCGGACCCGTGGCGGTGGACACGTCGGTGTCACTCGTGGAGCTCGACGACCCGAAAACCCCGCTACCCTGGATCCGCCCCCTCGAGGCGGTGAGCCACCTGCCCGGCTGCCAGGTCGACGGGACACAGGCCCGCAGGCTCGCGCAGGGCCAGCGCCTCGACGTGAACGATCTCGGGACACCCGGCCTCGGCGACGTCGGCGGGTGGGTGCGGATCCGCCACGACGGGGAACTGCTCGCGATCGGCGAAGTCGAGGAGGGTGCCCTTCGACCTCGGAAGGTATTCCGGACGTTCGAGTCGGCTGCATCGTGAGATCTCTTTCGTGAGATGCACGCGCGGCGTCGCCCCGGGGCAAACCCCGTGACCGAGCTTGGAGCCCGGCTGCGCGGACTGGTTCCCGACGATCGCGGTGCGGTCGTCACCGTCGGCACCTTCGACGGCGTTCACCGAGGCCACTGGCAGGTCCTGAGAGAGATCAGGGAACGGGCGGCGGCGACCGATCGTCGGAGCGTGCTCGTGACCTTCGACCCCCACCCGCTGCGCATCGTCCGTCCGGAGCACGCCCCGCCCCTCCTGACGACCCCGGTGGAGAAGAAGGAGATCCTCGCCGAGAGCGGCCTGGACTGGGCGGTCTTCCTGAACTTCACCGCAGAGCTCTCCCGCTATTCTCCGGAACGGTTCGTCGAGGAGGTCCTGTACGAGGGCGTGGGCGCCCGGGAACTCGTGATCGGCTACGATCACGGCTTCGGCCGGGGTCGGTCGGGAGATGTCGATACCCTCAGGGAAGTCGGGGATCGTCTGGGGTTCGCGGTCGACGTGGTCGGGCCGGTCGAGGCGGATGCGGAGCCGATCTCCTCGACCCGCGTCCGTACGGCGGTCGCGGAAGGGCGGGTCGCTGCGGCGGCGCGCGGACTCGGGCGTCCCTACTCGATCCGTGGTGTCGTTGCGCGGGGCGACGGAAGGGGCGCGTCGATCGGGTTCCCGACGGCGAATCTGACGGGATTCGGAAGCGACAAGCTGCTCCCGGCGTCCGGCGTCTACGCGGTTCGCGTGTGGATGCGGGGGAGGGGCGGGCGACCCGGTGCCCTCCACCTCGGACCGCGGCCGACGTTCCCCGGCGCCGCCCCGACCGTGGAGGTGCACCTCCTCGACACCGACCTGGACCTGTACGGGGAGCGTCTGCGAGTGGACTTCATCGACCGCATCCGTGGCGTGGAGTCGTTCGGGTCCGTCGAAGCACTCGTGGAACAGATGACCCGTGACGTTCGCAAGGCCCGCGAAATCTTGAGCCCGACGTAGTTCTCCGTTAGCGTATTAGGCTGGAGCGCATACGGCGCCCAACGATGCTTCCCTTGCAGCGTACGACTCCTGAGGAGGCCCTGAACGAAATGAGCATCGACAAGAAGAGCATCATAGAGAAGTACCAGCTCCACGACGGAGACGTCGGGAGCGCACCCGTGCAGGTCGCCCTGCTCACCGAGCGTATCAATTCGCTCCGGGAGCATTTCGACGAGCACAAGCAGGATCATCACGGACGTCGCGGCCTGCTGAAGATGGTCGGCCGCCGTCGTCGACTGCTCAGATATCTGCAGCGTACGGACATCGAGGGATATCGCGAACTCATCGCGGACCTCGGCCTGCGCCGATGATCTGAGTACCACGAACGCGGAGGCAGCCCGGCTGTCGCCGCGTTCGTGCTTTCGGTCGGAGGGAACGTGACTCCCCGACCACGACGCCGGCCCGGGGCAAACGACCCGGGTCATCTTTCACGCCCGCGATCCGCATCACGACACGCGTGACGGATCGGGGCACGACGCAAGAAACGGAATAAACGCAATGATTCAGCGCATCGAGCGCCAGTTCGCAGGTCGCCCCCTCATCATCGAGACGGGCCGGATGGCCAAGCTCTCGGCGGGGTCCTGCACCGTGCAGTTCGGAGAGACGGTCATCCTCTGTGCCGCGACGGTTCGGGACAACCCGACCCATCTTCCCTTCTTTCCGCTCACCATCGAGTACCGTGAGAAGAGCTACGCAGCCGGGAAGATCCCGGGTGGGTTCTTCAAGCGCGAAGGACGGCCCGGCGAGAAGGAAGTCCTCTCGGCCCGTCTTACGGACCGGCCGCTCCGGCCGCTCTTCCCTGAGGGCTTCATGCACGAGACGCAGGTCGCGTGCTTCATCGTCAGCGCCGACCAGGAGAACGATGCCGACGTGCTCGCCCTTCTCGGGGCCAGCGTGGCGCTCAATCGCTCGAAGATTCCCTTCCACGACCTCGTTGCCTCCGTGCGGGTCGGCCGTATTCAGGGCAACCTCGTCTGGAATCCGACCTTCGAGCAGCTCGAGTACTCCGACCTCGACATCGTCGTGGCCGGAACCGAGGACGCCATCACGATGGTCGAGGGCGGTTCTCTCGAAGTCAGCGAGGCCGACATGCTCGAGGCGATCGAGTTCGCTCACAAGGGGATCAGGGAGCTGATCGACCTCCAGAAGGAGCTCGTCGAGGGTCACCGCGTACCCGACATGGAGTGGACGCCGAAGCTTCCCGACGAGAGCCTCGCGGAGAAGGTCGGGAGCATGGCCGAAGGCCGCGTCAGGGACGCTCTCGAGATCGGGGACAAGAACGAGCGTCAGCAGGCGCTCGCCACCGTGAAGGAAGATGTGGTGGCGCGTCTCAAGGAGGAGGACTCGGCATACTCGGATCACGAAGACGATGTCGAGGACGTCCTGCGCAGCATCGAGAAGAAGACGATGCGCGCGCAGATCCTGGACAGCGGCGAGCGGGTCGACGGTCGTGGACTCGACGACATCCGCCCGATCTCGTGCGACGTGGGGGTGCTCCCGCGGGCGCACGGCTCCGCTCTGTTCACGCGCGGTCAGACGCAGGCCCTCGTCGCCACTACACTGGGGACCTCGCGGGACGAGCAGCGAATCGACTCGATCGACCATGCGGAAGAGGTCACGAAGTCGTTCATGCTGCACTACAACTTTCCGCCCTTCTCGGTCGGTGAGGCCAAGCCGTACCGCGGGACGTCGCGTCGCGAGCAGGGTCACGGAAACCTGGCGGAGCGTGCGATTCAGCCGCTCCTCCCGGCCTACGACGACTTCCCGTACACGGTGCGGGTGGTCTCCGACATCCTCGAGTCGAATGGTTCGTCCTCGATGGCGTCGGTGTGCGGTGCGTCGCTCGCACTGATGGACACCGGCGTGCCGATCAAGGCCGCATGCGCCGGAATCGCGATGGGTCTGATCAAGGAGGGTGATCGCCTTGCCATTCTGACGGATATTCTCGGAATCGAGGACTTCCTGGGCGACATGGACTTCAAGGTCGCCGGAACCGCGGATGGCATCACGTCCATCCAGATGGACATCAAGATCAAGGGTCTCACGACCGACATCATGAAGACGGCTCTGGAGCGGGCGCACAAGGGCCGGATGCACATTCTCGGCCTCATGAACGAGGCACTCGCGACGCCGCGTGACGAGGTGTCCGAGTGGGCACCGCGCATCACCACGATCCAGATCAACCCGTCCAAGATCGGTGAGGTCATCGGGCCGAAGGGCAAGACGATCCGCGGGATTCAGGACGAGTCGGGCGCGACGCTCGAGATCGACGACAGCGGGATCGTCAAGATCGCCGCAGTCTCGGCGGACGCTGCCGCGCGTGCCCGCGAGATGGTCGAGGCCATCACGCAGGAGCCCGACGTCGGGCGTATCTACGAGGGGCCGGTCAAGAACACGACCACCTTCGGCGCCTTCATCGAGATTCTTCCGGGGGTGGAGGGGCTCTGCCACATCTCCGAGCTCGAGGACGGTCGCGTCGAGAAGACCGAAGACGTGCTCACAAAGGGTGACATCACTCGCGTGAAGCTGCTCTCGATCGACGAGAAGGGCCGTCTGCGCCTTTCGCGTCGTGCCGCGCTGGCCGAAGAGGCCGAGGGCGCGGGCGACGAGCAGGAGGAAACCGCAGGCGCGGAATCCGACGAGTGACCGACGGAGTCGACTCGACTCGTCACATGGGGGGGCGTGATCCACGGATCGCGCCCCCTTCGACGTTCAGCGTGGTCGAGGATGGGGCGGAGATCCGAACGGACGTGCTCGACAACGGCATCACCGTGTCGACGCAGCCGGTGCCGGGCGCACGCTCGGTATCGTGCGGCGTCTGGGTCCGTCAGGGCGCCGTCCACGAGCCGATCGAGGCGGCGGGTGCCTCGCACATGCTCGAGCACATGGTGTTCAAGGGCACCGCGACCCGCTCGGCCCGTGACCTCGCCGTCGCGGTGGAATCTCTCGGGGGAAGTCTCGACGCCTTCACGACCCGGGAGTACACGGCCTTTCAGGCGCGTGTGCTGGACCGACACCTGGGGACCGCGCTCGATGTACTCCAGGACCTGACGACTCGCCCACTCCTCCGGGACGAGGACCTGGACCTCGAGCGCGAGGTGATTCTCGAAGAGATCGCCACGGTCGAGGATACACCGGACGATGTGGTGTTCGATCTCCATGCGGAGCGATTCTGGCCGGGCCACCCCTACGGTCGCCCGATCCTGGGCAGCCGGGCGACGGTCGCGTCGATGTCCGGAGACACGCTCCGCGAGATCCACGCGTCCCGATACACGGGAGCGAACTTCATCGTGGCCGCGGTCGGAAACGTCGACCACGACGCCTTTCTCGCGGGGGTGCGAGAACGCTTCTCCGAGGTCGACGAGGGGGAACGGGCACCCGAGATCGCGCCGCCGGGCGAAGTGGTCCGCGGCTGGGATCACCTCGAGCGGAAAACGGCGCAGTCTCACCTCGTGTTCGCCGCTCCGACGGTCCCCCACCGCCACCCGGATCGCTATCCGCTGCTGCTGCTCTCGCAGGCGCTCGGCGGGGGGATGAGCTCGCGGCTCTTCCAGCGTGTGCGGGAGGAGATGGGGCTGGCATACTCGATCTATGCCTTTCAGTCGTTCTACGCGGAGGCGGGCGTCTCGGGCGTGTACGTCGGGACCCGGCCGGCCAGCGCCCACGTCGCGCGCGACACGGTCTTCGAGGAGCTCGGCCGTCTCGCATCGGAGGGCCTCGAGCCCGTCGAGTTCGTGCAGGTGAAGGAGCAGGTGCGGGGACAGCTCGTGCTCGCGCTGGAGTCCACCGCCGCCAAGCTCCACCGGCTGGCCGGCTACGCGCTGCGGGACGAGGAGCTGCGGACGATGGACGAGATTCTCACGGAGATCGACACGATCACGCAGGAGCGGGTGGCCGAGGTGGCGCGGCGGTATCTCGCTCCCGAGCGGCACTACCTTCTCACGCTGGGTCCGGGGCGGTAGACTCCGGGCCGAGTATTCCCACTTCTACTAGCGACGTGAACAGATGCTGATCGGGGTCCCGAAGGAGATCAAGACGGAGGAGTACCGGGTCGGGCTCACGCCCGCCGGTGCCGAAGCACTCACCACGGCCGGCCACGACGTCGTCATCGAGAAGGGCGCAGGCCTTCCGAGCGGCTTCACCGACGACTTCTACGAAGCGGCCGGTGCCGAGATCGTCGACACCGCGGACGAGGTGTGGGCCCGCGGCGAGATGATCATCAAGGTCAAGGAGCCGATCGAGCCCGAGTGGCCGCGCATGCGCGAGGGTCAGCTCCTCTACACCTACTTCCACTTCGCCGCCTCCGAGCCGCTCACTCGTGCGGTCATGGACTCGGGTGCGGTGGCGCTGGCCTACGAGACGGTGGAGTACGCGTCCGGTGAGCTTCCGCTTCTCACGCCGATGTCCGAGGTCGCCGGCCGTATGGCCATCCAGGAGGGCGCGAAGTATCTGGAGCGCCACTCCGGCGGGGCCGGGGTGCTGCTCGGTGGCGTACCGGGCGTGCTTCCGGGCAAGGTGCTCATCCTCGGCGGCGGCGTCGTCGGTGTGAACGCGGCGAAGATGGCGGCCGGGCTCGGTGCGCGTGTCTCCCTCATGGACGTCAACCTCAGCCGTCTGCGGTATCTGTCCGACGTGATGCCGGCCAACGTGAATCTGCTCTACAGCACACGCTATGCGGTGCGGAAGCAGCTCGAGGACTCGGACCTCGTCGTTGGTGCGGTACTGCTTCCCGGCAAGAAGGCGCCGAGCCTCGTGACCCGGGACGATCTCTCCCTCATGAAGCCCGGCGCGGTGATCGTGGACGTGGCGGTCGACCAGGGCGGATGTGTCGAGACGATCGAGCCGACCACCCACAACGACCCGATCTACACGGTCGACGGGGTGATCCACTACGCCGTCGCGAACATGCCGGGAGGAGTGCCCCGCACCAGCACTCTCGCGCTGACGAATGCAACTCTGCCCTACGCCCTCACGTTGGCCTCGAAGGGGTGGAAGCGGGCGTGTGCGGACGACGACGCACTCGCGCTCGGGCTGAATGTGGTCGACGGCAGGATCGTGTACGACGGGGTCGCCGAAGCCTTCGGGATGACGTCCCACCCCGTGGCCTCGGTGCTCTGACGCGGGGCGCCCCGCCGGTTCGCTCGCGAGGTCTGTACCGGACATCCGCCCGCCGGACCCCACATCGGTGTCCGGCGGGCGGGGACTTCGAACTCAGTTCCCGAAGCTCGCCCTGACACCCAGCGTCAGTGCGCGTCCCGGCGCACGGAACCCGAACGCCCCCTCGTAGGCCTCATCCATGAGGTTCTCCCCGCGGAGCGTCAGCTCGAGCGGCGTCGGAGACGCGGGGGCCACCGTCCAGGAGACGGCCGCGCCGATCAGGGTATAGGCGTCGAGCGTCACGGGTGCCGCCGGGAATGTCGAGAAATCACGATCGTCCCGGTCGCCGACATGCTCGAGCGATGCGGACACGCTGAACGCGGTCGCCGGGCGGGCCGCCACTCCCAGCGAAAGGGTTCGGTCGGGGCGGCGCAGGAGGCGCTCTCCCTCGACGAAGGTCGCCCCCGGCCCGGAATCGAAGCCGGCATCGACGACCTCCGTGTCCAGCACCGTCCACGCTCCGTCGAGGTCCAGAGGTCCCACCCGTGTGCGGGCCTCGAGTTCGAGTCCACTGGTCGAGGCCTCGGCCACGTTGAAGTAGTTGGGATCCCCGGGGGTGGGAGGGCTGCCGGTGAACTGGATCAGGTTCTCGATCGACTGGTCGAAGTACGTCGCGCGGAATTCGACCGGCCCGGCCACGACGTCGCCTCCGATCTCCCAGGAGAGGGATTCCTCCGGCTCGAGGTCGGGGTTGCCGATCGTGAAGTCGGAGGAGAACAGCTCCGGAAAGGTGGGTTCCTTGATCCCGCGGCCGACCGAACTGCGGAGACGGATCTCCTCGGTCAGCGGGAGGGCCGCGCCGAGCGACCACGTTCCGAAGGTGCCGAAGTATTCGTTGTCCTCCAGTCGTCCGCCGACGTGGGTCGCAACCGGGCCGAGGGCGCCCGACCAGTGGGCGTACGCCGCCAGGTTGTCGCGATCGTTCTCACTGCGACCCACCGAGGTGCCGAAGGCACTGACGAATTCGCTGAACGTCCGTACGTCCTGCTCCTCGTACTCGCCTCCGAGCGTGAGCGTGGATGCGCCCAGATCGATGTCGCCCCGGAGGTCGGCGCCGAGCCGTCGGTAGGCCGCGAGGCTCGTGAAGGCGCTGGTGTCGCTCTCGTCGTCCAACTGGTCGTCCGTCCCCGTCTCCTCGTCGGTCGAGGTGATCAGGAGGCGGAGGGACAGCGCGTCTCCGACCTCGCGACGTGCGTCGAGTGCGAGCGAGCTCCGATCCTGGAAGGTGAACTGGTTGATGTCCACGACGTTCCCCCCACCGTCCGTCGGGAAGTGGAATTCGCGGTCCGAGAGGTTGGCCGTGACCCGGATCCTGGTCCGGTCGTCCGGGCGTACGTCGACCCGCCCGCTCAGCACCGTGTTGAGGTGCTCGTTGTTGAACGCGAGAATGCCATCGGTGCTGTAGCGTGTCGCCGCGAGGGAGAACGACGCCTGCTCCGTACCGCCGGAGAGCTGCATGCCGCCATCGGCTCGGCCGAATGTGCCGCCGCGCGCGAAGACGCTGCCCGTCACGTCGCCGCGACCCTCCTTCGTCACGATCTGGATGACGCCGGCCAGGGCGTCCGAGCCGGTCAGGGCGCTCGAGGGGCCTCGTGCGACCTCGATACGGTCGATGTTCTCGATCGTGACGCCGCCGAGATCGATGGCGCCACCCGGCTGGTTGATGGGAACGCCGTCGATCAGGACCTGCACCTGATCGCTTTCCGCGCCCCGGAGAAAGAGCGAGGTGGTGCCGCCGAACGAACCGAGCCGAACGACGTTCAGTCCGGACGCCCTCTGGAGCGCATCCTCCACCGTCGTGACGCCGCGGGTACGGAGTTCGGCGCCGTCGAGCACGGTGACGTGATTGCCGAGTTCGGCGAGAGTGCGGGGGACCGCGGTGGAGGTCGTGACGACCAGGGTGTCGAGTTCGACGGGGGCCTGCTGTGCGAGCAGGACGTTCGGGACGAGCAGCGCGACGAGCGCACCCCCCCGGAGGAGGTGATGACGCAGCATTACGGATCTCCTGTCCCACCCACGTGAGACGGTGGCCTTCCCCGTGCGACGGGGGAGGGATGAGTGTCGGGGTGGACCAGGTCTCCTGACTCGAGGCCGAGCGGCTCGCCTTCCCAGCGCCGATCCGGCGCCAGTGGCATGGTGAACCGTCGTTCGGGACATGGTGTGTCCCGACCTCTCACAGTGGCGGGGCCGTGCCGGATTCTCACCGGCTTCCGGGATGGCCCACCCGCTCTGAATTGTGGAGGTGAGGCTAGCGGCGCTCCCCGCCATGGGCAACCTTCGGGGGCTCACGCTCTCCCCTCGAACCACGGCCGGCATGACCCGCGACTCCGTCGTACGCTTCGTCCGTCTGGACTCCAATCCGGATCTCCCGCTCCCCTCCCGCGCGACGCCTCACGCAGCGGGGTACGATGTTCGATCCGCGGAGGAGGAGTTCGTGCTCGCGCCGGGTGAGATCCGCCTCGTGGGCACGGGACTGACGATGGCGCTCCCGGAGGATATCGAGTGCCAGGTCCGGCCGCGATCGGGACTCGCCGTCCGGCACGGCGTCACCCTCCCGAACACGCCCGGCACCATCGATCCGGACTATCGCGGGGAGGTGAAGGTGCCCCTGATCAACCTCGGCCGCGAGTCGGTCACGATCGGTCGTGGCGAGCGCGTGGCGCAACTGGTGTTCGCGCGATTCGAGGCGCCTCGAATCGTGGAGGTCGAGGTACTGGAGGACACCGAGCGGGGAGTGGGAGGTTTCGGTTCGACGGGGACGGCCTGAGCGACTCGATCTTCGGGGGATGACGACGCCGAGAAACATTCGGCGTCGAGATCACGGAAACCGCGGTATGATGCTTGCAACACGGGGGATGTCCCGATAGCTTCCGGCTCCCTTTCGGGGGGTCGCTAAACCTCTCTCCCGCCTTTCGCTCTCCTCGGTGTCAACCTTCCAGCGCTGGTTCGGCTCGGGCCGTCTGTTTCCCGTCAACGACATCGCCGTCGATCTCGGCACGGCCAACACCCTCGTCTACGTGAAGGGGGAGGGGATCGTTCTGAACGAACCCTCGGTGGTCGCCGTCCAGAAGTCGACCAGCGACATCATGGGCATCGGCCTCGAGGCCAAGCGGATGCTGGGTCGAACGCCGGAGGGCATCGAGGCGGTCCGCCCCCTGAAGGACGGCGTCATCGCGGATGTCGACATCACCGAGCGGATGCTTCGCCACTTTCTCAAGCAGGTGACGGCGAAGCGCGTATTCCGTATCAAGCCGCGCGTGGTGGTCGGTGTCCCATCGGGCATCACCGAGCTCGAGCGCCGCGCCGTACGGTCCTCCGCGATGGCGGCGGGTGCCAAGGCGGTCTACATGGTGGACGAGCCGATGGCCGCAGCGATCGGCGTCGGCCTTCCGGTCGAGACGCCGACCGGCAACATGGTCATCGACATCGGGGGCGGGACCACCGAGATCGCGGTGATCGCACTCTCCGGTATCGTCTCCAACACCTCGATTCGCGTGGGTGGGGACGAGCTCGACTCGGCGATCGTGACGTTTCTCCGGAAGAACTACAACCTCCTGATCGGTGAGCCCACGGCCGAGGCCATCAAGGTCCAGATCGGCTCCGCCTTCGACCAGGGCGACGAGCGTGACATGGATGTGAAGGGCCGCGATCTGGTGAGCGGGATTCCCAAGACGGTTACGGTCCACTCCCAGGAGATCCGGGAGTGTATCCAGGAGCCGATCCAGGCGATCGTCGAGGCGGTACGCCGCGCACTCGAGATCACGCCGCCCGAGCTGTCGTCCGACATCGTGGATCGCGGGATCGTGATGACGGGTGGAGGTGCGCTCATCCGGGGCCTCGACCGCCTTCTCCAGCACGAGACCAATCTCCCGATCCATGTGGACGAGGAGCCGCTGACCTGCGTGGTCCGCGGGGCGGGCAATATTCTGGACGACTTCCAGAAGTACCGCGCGGTTCTCGTTTCCTGACGGCTCGTGCCCGCCTACTCGAGCCCGGATCCGGCCTCGGGAGGCCTGCGCCGCCAGATCTGGGGCACCATCCTGGTGCTTCTCACCGCGGGAAGCATCCTCTCGCTGCCGAACGCCCTTCAGGAGCGGTTCGCGGGGGCTCTCCGCAGTTCTGCTCTCGCCCCCTTCATCGCCCTGAACAGCGCGATCATCGACGTCGGCGCTCGTGCCGAGGACGCCGAGCGCCTGCAGGTCATGGTCGACTCGCTGACGCTGGAGCTCCAGGCCCGGACAACGCTGGACGAGGAGAACCGCCGGCTGCGTGATCTCCTCGTGCTCGCGGATCGGCTCCCGAGGGGGTGGCTCGCGGCCGAGGCCGTGCGGCCGGGGCTTCAGGCCTCGGAGGGCATCTTCTACCTGGACGTCGGGCCGGACGAGGGGGTGAAGACACGGGCGCCGGTGGTGACCCGCGAGGGACTCGCCGGCGTGCTCCGCACGGTCGAGACACGATCCCAGGCGGAGGGCATGGATTGGTCGCACCCCGAGTTCGCAGCCAGCGCGATGTCGGAGGACGGTCTGACGTACGGAATCGTGGAGGCCCGTCGCGGTGCATTCCGCGAGCAGGATCGTCTGGTCTTCCTCCACACACCCTTCAACACCGTCCTCGACAGCGGGACCCACATCCTGACCAGCGGGCGGGGTGGGGTATTCCCCCGCGGGATCCCGATCGGCAGGATCGAGAGCGTCATCGAGGAGGAGGGCGGGTTCGAACGGAACTACCTGGTCACGCCCTTCGTCGAGCCGGGCGAAATGACGCTCGTGATGGTGGAGCGCGCCGATACGGACGAGCCTCCGCGCGGCGATCCCGCGCCGGGCGACGGGGTGCCGAATGCCCTGGTGTCCGGCGATTCGATCGAGGATATCGGCGCGGCATGGCCGCCCGAGGAGCGCATGCGGGCGGACGAGCGGGCGAGGATGGTGCCGGTGTGGCAGGATTCGCTTCGGCAGCTGCGCGACTCCATCGCCGGACTTCTCGGAGTCGCCGGGGACACGGCCGGACCCGTGGCGCCTCGATGAGACCGGTCGCGGTGGTCGTGACGGTCGCGCTGGTGCTGCTCCATCTGATCCTCCGCGTGGGCCTGGGTATCGGGTCCGCCGCGCCCGACCTCATGCTGCTCGCGCTCCTCGTCGCCGCCCGCGAGATTCCGCTGGCAGCGGCAAGTGGGGTGGGGCTGGTTCTCGGCCTCCTGGAAGATGCGCTCGCGGTGCTGTCCTTCGGTGCCACCGCCCTCACCTTCGCGGTGATCGGGACGGTCGGAGCCGCGACCCGGGACCTCTTCCTGGGTGACTCACCGCTGTTCGGATTCAGCTACGTATTCGTCGGGAAGCTGGCGCGGGACGCGCTTCACTGGCTCCTTCTCGGACCGGAGCTCCGCGAACCCTTCGTGCGCAGCGTCGTACTGGAAGGGGGGCTCGCCGCCCTCTACGTCGCCGCCGTCGGCATGATCCTGTTCACCGTCACGGGCCTCCGCTGGGACGCCTCGCGAGCTCGACCCTGATGTCCAACCATCCGCACGCCCGGCGCGATCGGGCACGCATCGCCGGCACCGGCCTGATTCTCGCGCTCCTGCTCCTCGGGGCTGCCTTCTTCAGAGTGCAGGTGCTCGCCAGCAGCGACTACGCCCTCACCGCGGAGAACAATCGGCTGCGGCAGATCGAGCTTCCGGCTCCCCGCGGCACGATCCTCGACCGAAACGGGCGGGTCGTCGCGGACAATGTGCCCGGATACGCGGTCACCATCCTGCCCGGTCCGCGGGACACCACCGAGGCGACCCTCGAGCGAATCGCGCCGATTCTCGGTCTCAGCTCCGAGCGGGTCGAGACGCTCCGGGGGAGCATCGCGGGCGATCAGCATCTGCTCGTCGGAACCGACGTCTCCTTCGATGACGTGTCGATCCTCGAGGAACGACGCGCCGAGTTCCCGGGCGTCTACATCGAGACGCGCCCCAAGCGCCGGTACTTCGGCGGGGAGGCACTGGGACACGTGCTCGGATACCTGGGCGAGATCACGGCGGAGCAGCTGGATTCGGAGCGCTTCGAGGACTACGAGCAGCGGATGGTGATCGGACAGCAGGGTCTGGAGGCGCAGTACGAGGAGGCGCTTCAGGGGCGGGCGGGATTTCGCAGAGTGGAGGTGGATGTGCTGCGGAGAATCGTCGGGGATTTCACGGGGCTTCCCGGCGAGGCACCCGTCCAGGGCGAGGATCTGCGCCTCTCGATCGACCTGGGGCTGCAGGAGTTCATTCACGAGGTGTTTCCCGACTCGATGACGGGGGCCGTCGTGGCGCTCGACCCCGCGGACGGGTCGGTGCTCGCGCTGTACTCCGCGCCGTCCTACGACCCGAACCTCTTCGTGGGGGGTGTGGACACGGGTGTATGGGATGGGCTGAACTCCGATGCCGACCAGCCGCTCTACAACCGGGCGATTCAGGGGACGTTCATGCCGGCGTCCACCTGGAAGCTCGCGACGGCCGCAATGGCGATCGACCTCGGAATCATCGACGTGGACACGCACATGGACGAACCCTGCCGCGGCGGAATGTACTTCGGCAACACCTACAAGCGCTGTCATCTCGATTCAGGTCACGGCGACGTCGACCTCGTCGGTGCGATCGCAGGTTCCTGCAACGTCTACTTCTACCAGGTCGGGATGGAAATCGGGCTCGATCGGTATCTCGAGCTCGGCAACGCACTCGGGTTCAATCGGCCGTGCGGGATCGACCTCCCCGGCGAGCTGGCCAGCGAGTTCCCCGAGGGGCCGGAGTTCTGGGAGGAGAAGTGGGGCTACACGCCCCAGGACGGCGAGACGCTCAACCTCGCGATCGGTCAGGGCCCCAACTCGCAGACGCCGCTCAAGATGGCGCAGTTCTATGTGGCGCTCGCTCGTGACGGGTCCGCGCCGGTACCGCGTATCGTGCCCCTCCCACCCGGCGCCGATGCGGCGGCAGAACGCGAGTCCGCGTGGCGGCTGGATGTGAGCGACGAGGCGCTGTCGGCCATTCGGGAGGGGATGGGCGCCGTGACCGCGCCCGGCGGTACCGCGTACTACTCGTCGCTGGAGCTGTGGGACCTGATCGGAAAATCCGGGTCCGCCGAAGTCGGGGTCGGCGTCAATGCCACGACCGACGCCTGGTTCGCCGGGATGGCGGGGCCCAGGGGAGGGGATGCACCGGAGATCGTGCTCGTCGCCCTCGTGCAGGACGTCGGCCCCGGGCAGGGCGGCTCCTCCACCGCCGCCCCGATCGTCGCCAAGGCGGCCGACTACTACCTGCGCTCGAAGCGCGGGCTGGACGTCCCCGAGCTGCAGACGCTCCGCGACCACATCATGGTCGGCCCGTGGCCCGACTGGTCCACCCCGCCCACGTCGAACTGACCGCCGCGTGCGAAAGCTCTTCGGCCTCTGGGCGATCGACGGACCCCTGGTGGGGGCGATCGTGCTCCTGAGCCTGCTCGGGCTCGCGATGATCTTCTCGGCCGTGAACACGATCGATCCGGACCCCTCCATCGCGGGCGTCTGGATCCGCCAGGGCATCTGGTTCGCCCTGGCGCTCGTCGTCTTCACGGCGGTGAGCCGGATCCCCCAGCGATGGCTGGAGTGGGTCGCGACGCCCGCCTACGTGGTCGGCCTGGTGCTGCTCGGTGCCACATTGGTCATCGGAACGGGCGCGGGTACGGCGGCGGGCACGAAGAGCTTCATCGAGCTGGCCGGCTTCCGGTTTCAGCCCGCCGAGCCGGCGAAGATCGCCACGATCCTCGCACTCGCCCAGTATCTCTCCTCCCGGGCGGAGGCGCCGGCCAACCTGCGTGATGTGGTCGTGCCCGGAATCATCGCGGCTGCGCCGCTCGGACTCGTGCTCCTCCAGCCCGACATCGGGACGGCGCAGGCGTTCGTCGGCATCCTCTTCGCGATGCTCTTCTGGGCGGGGACCCCGGTGCCGATCCTGCTCCTCCTGGCGAGCCCGCTTCCGGCGCTGATTCTCGCCTTCGACGCTCGGATCTGGGCGGTCTACATCGTTCTCGTCGGGATCGCGCTGTACCTCCTCCGGTACCGGCTCTTCTTCTACGAGTCGGTGGCGGTGATCCTCGCGAATTTCGCGGCGGGCACCATCGCGACCCCCCTGTGGAACTCGCTCGCCGGGTACCAGAAGAACCGCCTCCTGGTGTATCTGGACCCCCAGTTCGACCCGCTCGACCAGGGCTGGAACATCATCCAGTCGAAGGTGGCGATCGGGAATGGAGGCCTGACCGGTCAGGGCTACCTGGAGGGCACGCAGAAGCGCTTCAACTTCCTCCCCGAGCAACACACCGACTTCATCTTCAGCGTGGTCGGAGAGGAGCTCGGGTTCGTGGGCGTCGTGGTGGCTCTGGCCCTGTTCGGCTTCGTGCTGTGGCGTCTCATCCGCCTTGCCGCCGAGACCTCCGATCCCTTTGCCGGTCTCGCACTGCTCGGTATCTTCGGAGCCTGGTTCACACACATCTTCGTCAACGTCGGAATGACCATCGGGCTCGTTCCGGTCACCGGGATTCCTCTGCCCTTCGTGAGCTACGGGGGATCCTTCCTGTTGATGTCTTGGGTGGCGCTGGCCATCGCCGTGCGGGTGGCGCACGACGATGTTCCGGCCCGCGCCTGACCCGGTTCCGGAGGCCGCATGGCCTGGTTCAGAAAGGACAAGAAGCCGCTCAAGAAGGAAGACAGGCGGGACGTTCCGAGCGATGTCTTCGACAAGTGTGACGGCTGCGGCGAGATCCTCTACGTCGAGAGTGTCGCGCAGAACGCCAACGTCTGCCCGGACTGCGGCTTCCACTTCAAGTTGCCCGTCGAGGACTACATCGAGCTGCTGCTCGACGACGGCACCTTCGAGGAGATGGATGCCCACCTTCGCAGCGGCGACCCGCTCGGGTTCGAAGACCTGAAGAAGTATGCCGATCGGATCGTGGCGGCGGAGAAGAAGGTCGGGCGAAACGAAGCCGTCGTGTCCGGCGTGGGCACCCTCGACGGACTCGGTGTGGCCGTCGCCTTCATGGACTTCCGTTTCATCGGTGGATCCATGGGCTCGGTCGTCGGCGAGAAGATCGCCCGCGCGGGCCGTCGTGCCCTCGAGGACGGGCGCGCGCTCATCGTGCTCAGCCAGTCGGGTGGGGCCCGCATGATGGAGGGGATCTACTCGCTCATGCAGATGGCCAAGACGTCGGCCGTGCTGGCACGACTGCACGAGGAGAGCCTCCCCTTCGTGTCGCTGCTGACGCACCCCACGACCGGGGGTGTCACGGCGTCGTACGCCATGCTCGGCGACGTCAACATCGCCGAGCCGGGTGCGCTCATCGGTTTCGCCGGCCCTCGCGTGATCGAGGAGACGATCAAGCAGGAGCTTCCCGAGGGCTTCCAGCGCGCCGAGTTCCTGCTGAAGAACGGCATGGTCGACCGCGTCGTGGATCGGCGTGAACTCAGGGCCGAGCTCTCGACCCTCCTCCACCACATGGTGGGCGAGCCGCTGCCGCCCGACGCGTGAGCGAGGGAAGGTCCTCGACGATCGTGCCGTCACGGCTCGATCGTCCGTTCCACGATCCGCTGTTCGAGCGGCTCTTTCCTCCGCTTCCGACCGGCGTCCACTGGGGGCTCGACCGGGTGCACGGGGCGCTGGAGGCGCTGGGACACCCGGAGCGATGCGCCCCCGTCGTCCACGTGGCCGGTACGAACGGCAAGGGATCGGTGTGCTCGACGATCGCGTCGATCCTGAACACCTCCGGCGTGCGGACCGGCCTCTACACCTCCCCGCACCTCATCTCGCTGACGGAACGGTTCCAGGTCGCCGGACACACCATCGGCGAGGACCGCCTCCTCCATGTCGCCGGGGAGATCCGTGACGTCATCGTGACCCACGGCCTCACCTTCTTCGAGGCGATGACCGTGCTCGGGTTCACCCTCTTCCGCGAGATGGACGTCGAGGTCCAGGTCATCGAGGTCGGCCTGGGAGGACGGCTCGACGCGACGAACGTGGTGGAGCCGGCGGTGACGCTCCTGACGAATGTGGCCGACGATCACGCGGAGTTTCTCGGGGACACGATCGCCGAGATCGCGGGGGAGAAGGCGGGCATCCTCAAGGCGGGGGTGCCGGCCTGGACGACGGCGACGGATTCCGTCGTTCTCGAGGTCTTCCGGAGGCGGGCGGCGACCGTCGGGGCACCGCTGATCGAACTCGACCCCGCCACGCGGGTGACGAAGCTCATCATGGACGCGGAGCACGACGAGTTCACCCTGCTGGACACTCCCTGGGGCGACCTGCGTCTCGAGACGCCGCTGGTCGGGGCCCATCAGGCCACCAACGTACTCCTTGCCGTACACGGCGTGGCGGCGCTTCCCGAATCGCTCCGGCCGGGTGCGCGCGATGTGCGGCGCGGCGTGTCGCGGGTCAGATGGCCGGGGCGAGACGACGTGGTCCGACGCGACGATGGCACCTGGCTGTTCGACGTCGCGCACAACGCGGCGGGCATCGAGTCACTGGTGGCGGTTCTCGATCGGCTCGGACTCGCCCGCCCGCACGTCGCGCTGGTCGGCGTCCTCGGGGACAAGGACTGGAGGGCGATGCTGCCGCCGCTGCTCGAACGGGTGGATGCGGCCGTCCTGACCCAGCCCCCCTCCGCGCCGGACGCGCGCCGGTGGGATCCGCACGTGGCGCTCGCGTCGCTGGACCCCTCGGCGCACGACATCGCCACCGAAGTGATCCCCGACTTCGAGGCCGCCCTCGCCGCCGCGAGGGCACGAGCCGACGGGGGCACGGTGGTGGTGACCGGCTCATGCCACACCGTCGGCGACGCCATGGCCTCGCTGGGCCGGGTTCCGTTCCCCCCGGCGCAGGAATAGGTTCGACCATGTCCGCTCCCGACTTTGCCCGACTGCCCGGCTTCCGCGACTTCGTCCCGGAAGATCTCGCGATTCGCTCCCACATCTTCGAGACGTGGAGGCGTGTCGCGCGCGCCTACGGCTTCCGCGAGTACGACGGACCGCCGCTCGAGCATCTCGACCTCTACGTCGAGAAGAGTGGGGAGGAGATCGTCTCTCAACTCTACAACTTCACGGACAAGGGCGATCGCGAGGTCTCGCTGCGCCCCGAGATGACGCCCTCCCTGGCGCGCATTCTCGGTGAGCGATCCCGGTCGATGCCGAAGCCGATCCGCTGGTTCTCGGTGCCGCAGCTGTTTCGCTACGAACGGCAGCAGCGCGGGCGTCTGCGGGAGCACTTCCAGTGGAACGTCGACATCGTCGGCGAGGCCGACGAGGCGGCCGATGCCGAGGTCCTCGGGGTCGCACTCGATGCACTTCGCGCCTTCGGGCTGTCGGCGGATGATGTCCGTGCGCGTGTATCGGACCGACGCCTCCTGGCCGCCCTGCTGGGCGAGCTGGGCGTGGAGGAGGGCCGGCTGCCGGGCGCCTATGCCGTGATCGACAAGCTGGAGCGGGAGCCGCGCGAGCGCAGCCGCGACCGGCTGGTCGAAGAGGTCGGGCTGGAGGGAGCCGTCGCGGACCGTGTGCTGGGGCTCTTCGCCGACCCGTCGCTCGACCGGATCCGGTCCGAGTTCGGAGAGATCGACTCGGTTGCGCCGCACCTGGAGCGCATGACCCGCTATCTGACGACGCTGGCGGGGATGGATCTCGGCGACTACGTGGAGTTCGACCTCACGATCGTCCGGGGTCTGGCGTACTACACGGGGATCGTGTTCGAGATCTTCGATCGCGCGGGGGAGCTTCGCGCGATCTGCGGCGGTGGCCGCTACGACCGGCTGCTCGAGCTGGTGGGCGGCGAGCCCCTTCCCGCGGTGGGCTTCGGGATGGGGGACGTCGTGCTCGGCGAACTGCTCGCCGACAGGCAACTGCTGCCCGACACCACGCACGCCAGCGACTTCTGCATCGTCACCATAGGCGACCAGGCGCGGGAGACGGCTCTCGGACTCGCGAGCCGGCTTCGTCGCGGCGGGTGGTCGGTCACCTACGCCCTGCGGGACAGCTCGGTGCGGAAGCAGTTCAAGGCGGCGGAGAACGAAGGCGCCGCGCGGGTGATCGTTCTGGGGCCCGACGAGCTGGCCCGGGGAGTGGGCGTGGTACGAGACATGGGCAGCGGCGAGGAGAACGAGGTCCCCCTCGACGACATCGGCCGATGAGCGAGGCCGACGACCGCAGCGATGCCGAGCTGGCCCGAGAGGTCGCCGACCGCGCGATCCGTCGACTCAACGTGCTCGAGCACGTCTTCCTCATGGTGGCCGCCGGGGCCGCGCTGCTCGCCGGCCTGCTGGTCGCGTGGCTACTCTCGCAGAGCGTCGGTGCGCCCTTCCGCCTGACCTGGGCGATTTCCGCGCTGGTGATGTTTCTTCTCCCGGCGGGGCTGAGCTGGCTGCGGGTCCGGAGGGAAGAACGCGAGTGGCTGGAGAGGCGCGCGGCGGCCCGTGAGGCCTCCGACAGAGAGACGACGTAGACGTTCCCATCACATCGCCTCGGCGCGCACCGCGCGCGTTCGAGATATCCAAGTCCGACCATCATCCCCGACCGTCATGTCCGACGACCGCACGCTGACTCCCCAGTCCGAAGACTTCGCCGCCTGGTACAACGAGGTGGTGCTTCGCTCCGAGCTGGCCGACTACTCACCCGTCCGCGGAAGCATGGTCATCCGGCCGTGGGGCTACGGGATCTGGGAGCGGATGCAGCGGGCCCTCGACGACATGTTCAAGGAGTCGGGGCACGAGAACGCCTACTTCCCACTCCTCATCCCGATGTCCTTCATCGAGAAGGAGAAGGAGCACGTCGAGGGATTCCGGCCCGAGCTGGCCGTCGTGACGCACGCCGGCGGGAAGGAGCTGGAGGAGCCGCTCGTCATCCGACCTACCTCGGAGACGATGATCCTCGAGATGTACGCCAAGTGGGTTCAGTCCTACCGTGACCTGCCCATTCTCATCAACCAGTGGGCGAACGTCATGCGGTGGGAGATGCGCACGCGCCTCTTCCTCCGGACGGCGGAGTTTCTGTGGCAGGAGGGGCACACGGCGCACGCGACCGAGGGCGAGGCGCGGGAGGAGACGGCGCTGATCCTCGACATCTACCGGCGCTTCATGGAGGACTGGATCTGCATGCCGCCGGTGACCGGGCTCAAGAGCGAGTCCGAGAAGTTCGCCGGGGCGATCCAGTCGTATACGTGCGAGGCGCTGATGCAGGACAACAAGGCGCTGCAGGCAGGCACGTCGCACTTCCTGGGCCAGAACTTCTCGAAGGCGGCGGGCCTGACCTTCCAGAGCGAGGCGGGGGAGGAGGAGTTCGCCTGGAGCACGTCGTGGGGTGTATCGACCCGTCTCGTCGGAGGCATGGTCATGACGCACGGGGACGACGCCGGACTCATCGTCCCGCCCCGACTCGCGCCGACGCAAACGGTCATCGTGCCGATCTACCGCAACGACGAGGAGCGCTCGGCCACGGTCGCGAAGGCCCGCGAGGTGGAAGCGCGCCTCGAGGACCTGGGGGTGCGCGTGAAGGTGGACGATCGGGACCACCTCAACCCGGGAGCCAAGTACTACGAGTGGGAGCGGAAGGGCGTCCCCTTCCGGATCGAGGTCGGGCCGAGGGACCTCGAGAAGGGGTCGCTCGCGATCGCGCGCCGCGTGATTCCCGAGGGGGAGAAGCGGAAGATCTTCGTTGCGGAAGACGAGGCGATCTCGACGCATCCGGAGCGGCTCGCGGACTTCCAGGATAGGCTCCGGGAACGCGCCATCGAGCGTCGCGAGGCGAACTCGCATCGCGGCGTGACCGACTGGGGCGAGATGAAGGAGATCCTCGAGAACGACGGCGGCTTCGTGTACACCGGCTGGAATGGGGACCCCGGGGTCGAGCAGAGGGCGAAGGAGGAGCTCAAGGCGACGATCCGGTGCATTCCGAATGAGGAGTTCCGGTCCGAGTCGGCTCCGTCGACCTGCATTTCGGGAGAGGGCGACGCGAAACACGAGGTGATCTGGGCGCGGTCGTACTGATTCGCGTGGACGCCCCCGCACGCCCGTGGGGATCCGGGTGGTTGGCGCGAGTGGGCCGGCACGAGTGTTGTCGCTGGCACGCGGGTTGCTACGTTTCGGAGGTGAAACTCAGACCTCCGACCCCATCCGGGTACGCGACATGACCGATCGAATTCCCACGCGTCGCCTCACGGGCGGCCTTCTGGCGGCCGCGCTCGGCGCCCTCCTGCTCGTCCCGACGTCCGCTCACGCACAGCCCGCCTGGGACGCCCCGATGCTGCTCGCGCCGGGTTCGCCGGCGGGGTGGGGCTTTCACCTTGTCGACGCCGATCCCGGTGGGGACCTCGGGGGGCTCGTGACCTGGCGTGCGAATCCAGCGCCCGTCGGACTCGGCTTCCGGGTCGGACTCGTCGAGGGTGTCCGCGACGACGTCGCGCTGATCGGTGGCGTGGATGTGGCGGGCTCGCTGTATCGCGGCTCCGGCGACGCCCCCGTCGATATCATGTGGCTCGCGGGTGCGGGTCTCGGCATCGACGACGACATCCGCATGAGTTTTCCGCTGGGTCTCGCCTTCGGGTGGTCGTTCAACGGACCGGACGTACAGTTTCGGCCCTACCTCGCCCCGCGTCTGGTGCTCGACGCATTCCTGGGCGATGACGAAGACGGGCGCGGACGGGGCGACGACGACCTCGATCTCGGATTCGCCGGCGAGGTGGGACTCGACCTCTCCTTCGGTCAGCCCTGGGCGATCCGGACGGCCGCGTCGTTCGGCGACCGGGACGCGCTGTCGATCGGGATCAGTCTCCCCGCGGGTTCGTAGCGCGCCGGGATGATGGGGACCCGCGGAACTCGTCGGATCGGATCCGGAGAGGTTCGCGGGGAGGTCGGGAATAGCCAGCCGACCTCATGGAGGAGAGGCTCCGGTCGAGTCGGGGTCCGGAGCGTCGAGGGGCATGTAGTCGATGGATTCCAGCCGGGCGGAGACATCGCCCCAGATGTCTCGCATGAATGCGAGGTCGTCGCCGTGGACATCGGCGAAGGTCACCAGCTCCTCCTCCGTCACCCCGATGTCCTGAAGGACCGAGTCCTTCACCGCCCCCTCGAGGGCCGGCTGCGATCGGAGGAGTGCGGCGATCCTCAGTTCGACATACGCGTCCACGAAGGTGTCACGGTCGAGCGTGTCGGGGATCGGCTCCCCTCCGCACGCCGATGCCGCGATCACCGGGGTGACCGCGAAAAGAAGCAGGCACACGGACCCGCGGAAGGGATGGTGTACGTTCGTCGAGACCGGCATCGGGCACCTCCATCGGGGCCACTCGAACCGACGTGGGCGACAACTCGCGCCGCTCGTCGGGTACTGTTCGGAAAATCGGATTCGTCACTGCAATGATACCAGCATCCATGCTCCATACCACGCGACCCCCGCTGATGCTCCTGCTGGCCACGGTTCTGGCCATCGCCGCCTGCGCCGTGAACCCCGCCACGGGGGAGCGGCAGTTCCTGCTCATCGGGGAAGAGCGTGAGATCCAGATGGGCCGGGAATCCGACCCCGCGATCGTGGCGCAGTACGGGCTCTACCCGGACTCCTCCGTCCAGCGTTACGTCCGCGATCTCGGGCTTCGGCTGGCCGCGGTCTCCGAGCGACCCGACCTCCCGTGGACCTTTCGCGTCCTCGACGACCCGGCGATCAACGCCTTCGCCCTCCCCGGGGGCTTCATCTACGTGACCCGGGGGATTCTCGCGCACTTCGAGAGCGAGGCACAGCTCGCGGGCGTCCTGGGCCACGAGATCGGGCACGTCACCGGGAAGCACAGCGCCGAGCAGATGAGTACGGCTCAGGCCGCGCAGCTCGGGCTCGTCGTCGGCGCCGTCGCGTCCGAGACCGTTCGTGACAACTTCGACCCGATTCAGGGACTCGTTGGTCTCGGCTTCCTCAAGTTCGGTCGCGAAGACGAGAACCAGGCGGACGAACTCGGTGTCCGCTACATGACGCGCCTCGGCTACGACCCCCGTGAGCTCGCCGGCGTGATGGAGATGCTGGCGGCGTCGAGCCGGCTCGCGTCGGGTGGGGGCGGACGTCTGCCCGAGTGGCAGTCCACGCACCCGAATCCGGAGAATCGCGTCCGGTCGATCCTGGCGCAGGTCGAGGAGCAGAGCCTCGTGCCTGCCGATCCGATCGTCCGCGGCGAGGAGTTCGTCGGGCGCCTCGCGGGCCTGACCTACGGTCCGAATCCGCGGGAGGGCTATGTCGAGGACGGCGTCTTCCACCACCCCGACCTCGCCTTCCGGTTCGTGCCACCAGCCGGCTGGCAGGTGCAGAACCTCAAGCAGGCGGTCCTCGCGGGACCGCCCGAGCAGGACGCGATCCTGCAGCTCACCATCGCGGAGTCCGATCCGTCGGCGGCGGCGAACGGGTTCGGGAACCAGCAGGGTGTGCGGACGTCGCAGCCGATGAACCGTACCATCAACGGGCTCTCCGCCGTGGTGATGGACTTCCGCGCGACGGCGCAGGACGGCGAGCTCCAGGGACAGGTCGCCTTCATCCGCCACGACGATCTCACGTACCAGCTCCTCGGCTACGCCCCCGCCCAGCGGTGGCCGAACCGCGAGTCCGCGATCGAGGGCAGCATCCGATCGTTCGCCGAGGAGACGTCGCCCGCGGTCCTTTCGGTCGAGCCGGCGCGCATCGACCTGATCCGCCTCTCCGGCGCGGAGCCGTTCGACGCCTTCGCGGAGCGCTACCCGAGTTCCGTTCCCGCGGAACGGGTCGCGCTGCTCAACCAGGTCCAGCCGGGTGGCGTGCTCCGGGGTGCCTACGCCAAACGGGTCGTCGGGGGTCGCTGACGCCGCGTCGCTGCCGGTCGGCCCGGTAGCCGGATCCGGGGTTTCGGCATCATTCTTGAAACTACAATGGGGTGCTCGGGTCTCCGATCTGCCGAAGCGGCAGACGGGTCCGACGACCACCAGACCACGACGACGATGCTCAACTTCGACCGACTCACCGTAAAGGCGTCGGAAGCGCTCGCCACCGCGAGCCGAGACGCCCAGGCCCGAGGGAATCCCGAGATCCACGGCGTCCATCTCCTTCTGGCGCTGCTCGACCAGGAGGAGGGGATCGTGACCCCCGTGCTGTCCAAGCTCGGCGTCGCGGTGCCCCTCGTGCGTCAGCGCACGCTGGAGGCCATCGACCGCATGGCGCGAACCGAGGGCGGAAGTCAGGCACGCATCTCCCGGGATCTCACCCGCGCGCTCGACGTGGCGGAGTCCGAGAGCCGTGCGCTGGGGGACGAATACGTCTCCACCGAACACCTCCTGCTCGGCCTGACCGAGGAGAAGAACGACGCGGGAAAGATCCTGAGGGATGCCGGATCGCAGCTCGCGTCGGTCAAGGAGGCGCTCGAGGCGGTCCGCGGCCCCCACCGGGTGACCGACCAGAACCCGGAAGACAAGATGCAGGCGCTCAAGCGCTTCAGCCGTGACCTCACGGACCTGGCCCGCCGGGGAAAGCTCGACCCGGTGATCGGGCGCGACGAGGAGATCCGACGCGTGATCAAGGTCCTGGCCCGTCGGACCAAGAACAATCCCGTGCTCATCGGAGAGCCCGGAGTGGGGAAGACCGCCATCGTGGAGGGGCTGGCCCAGCGCATCGTGGACGGTGATGTACCCACCACGCTGGCCGACAAGCAGCTGCTCGCGCTCGACATCAGCTCGATGCTCGCCGGAGCCAAGTTCCGGGGCGATTTCGAGGAGCGGATGAAGGCCGTCCTGACGGAGATCGAGGAGGGCGCGGGCCGCTACGTCATCTTCATCGACGAGCTGCACACGATGGTCGGCGCCGGCGCGGCCGAGGGAGCCGTGGACGCCGGAAACATGCTCAAGCCGGCTCTCGCACGGGGCGAACTTCGGCTCGTGGGGGCCACGACGCTCGACGAGTACCGAAAGCACATCGAAAAGGACCCGGCGCTGGAGAGGCGCTTCCAGCCCGTCTTCGTGGCGCCTCCGTCGGTCGAGGACGCGATCGCGATCCTGCGCGGCCTGAAGGAGCGCTACGAGGTGCACCACGGCGTGCGCATCACGGACGATGCGATCATCGCCGCCGTGAAGCTGTCGGATCGATACATCGGCGGGCGCTTCCTGCCGGACAAGGCGATCGACCTGATGGACGAGGCGGGGAGCCGGCTTCGGATCGAGATCGACTCGATGCCGCAGGAGATCGACGAAGTCGACCGCCGCATCATCCAGCTCGAGATCGAGAAGAGCGCGCTGTCCCGTGAGGAGGCGTCCGCCGTCCGCGAGCGGCGCGAGGCGCTCGAAGAGGAGCTGAGCGAACTCCGCGAGCGGGTGTCGGGGATGAAGGCCCGCTGGCAGAACGAAAAGGAGGCCATCGAGCGTCTCCAGTCACTGAAGGAGCGGGTGGACGAGCTCCGGGTCGAGGCGGATCGCGCCACCCGCCAGGGGGAGCTCGAGCGCGCCGCCGAGATCCAGTATTCGGAGATTCCGGGTACCGAGGAGGCGATCGCGGTCGCGGAGCAGCGGCTGCGCGAGCTGCAGGCCGACGGATCCTACCTCAAGGAGGAGGTGGGTGGGGACGATATCGCCGCGGTGGTGGGCGAGTGGACGGGGATTCCCGTATCGAAGCTCCTGTCGTCCGAGCGCCGGCGCCTGACCGAGCTCGAGGGTGTTCTCGGTGAGCGGGTCATCGGTCAGCCCGAGGCGGTCACGGCCGTGTCCAACGCCGTCCGGCGCGCCCGGGCGGGCCTCCAGGATCCGGACCGGCCGGTCGGATCCTTCATCTTCCTCGGTCCGACCGGGGTGGGAAAGACGGAGACGGCGCGAGCGCTGGCCGAGTTCCTCTTCGACGACGAGCGGGCGATGGTGCGCATCGACATGTCGGAATACATGGAGAAGCACGCGGTGGCGCGTCTCATCGGAGCGCCTCCGGGATACGTCGGGTTCGAGCAGGGCGGCCAGCTCACCGAGGCCGTGCGTCGTCGCCCCCACGCGGTGATCCTGTTCGACGAGGTCGAGAAGGCCCACCCGGACGTGTTCAACGTCTTCCTCCAGATTCTGGACGACGGACGTCTGACCGATGCGCAGGGCAGAACGGTGGACTTTCGCAACGCCGTCGTCATCATGACGTCGAACATCGGGAGTCCCCGTATTCTCGAGGCCGCCGGAGGCGCGGCGGAGACGTGGTCCGAGGTGGAAGACGAGGTGCGTGCGGAGCTGAATCACCACTTCCGGCCCGAATTCCTGAACAGGGTGGACGACGTGATCGTCTTCCGTCCGCTGTCGAGGGAGGACCTCACGCGCATCGTCGACCTGCAGGTCGAGCGGGTCGCTCGGCTCACACGCGAGCTCGGGTTGGAGCTCGACGTCGCCGACGACGTCAAGGTGGCGCTGGCGGACGAGGGCTACGACCCTGCCTTCGGAGCGCGGCCCCTCAAGCGCGTCGTGCAGCGGCGGATCCAGAATCCACTGGCGCTCCGGCTGCTGGAGGAGGACGTCGAGGAGGGCGGAACCGTCCACGTCCGGACCTCGAGCGACGGGGATGATCTGGTGTTCGACCTCGAGAGGGCCGATGTTTCGAATTGACCACGGGAGGGCGTCCGGCTCACCATCACGATCGCGGGTGGCGGGCCGATGCTCCCTCCGAGATCAGTCCGTCCGACACGGAGTCCGAATCATGCGTGCTCGTCTGCTGATGTTCCTCCTCGTCCCGCTCTTCGCAGCCTGCTCGACGCAGGTGGTGGACCGCGCGGCCGACGGTCCGGTTCCTCCCTCCGACGAGCCCACGGTCGGCGAGGCCCCGGGGGCGGGAACGGTCCTGGGCGGCAGCGAGATGTCGTCCGTCGCGCCACTTCTGTCGGTCGAACGCTTCCTGCAGGCGGTCAACTCCGAGGATCTCGATTCGATGGGTCGGCTGTTCGGCACTGCCAGGGGCCCGGCCGAGGGGGCTCCGCTGCAGCTCGAGACGGAGCTCGCGCTCATCGCGCGCATCCTGCAGCACGACGACTACCGGGTCGTCTCCGACCGGCGGCAGTTCGGGCGCGAGAATCTCACCCACCGGATCGGTGTGAACCTCACGATCGACGGACGGGTCGTCCCGGACGTCGGATTCTCGGTGGTCCAGGGCGAGGCCGGCCGCTGGTTCGTGGAGATCATCGAACTGGAGAAGGTCACGAACGGATGACGGTGTGGCGGGGGCGTCAGCCGGTCCCGTCCGGCGCCACATGCTCGACGAGCTCGATCAGCGCGCCGCCGGTGGTTCCGGGGTCGAGAAACGCCACGCGATGTCCCCCGGCCCCCGTCCTCGGCCGCGGGTCGATCGGTTCGAAGCCCTCCGCGATGAGGCGGACCAGCTCGGCGCCGCAGTCTTCGACGCGATAGCCGATGTGGTGGAGACCGGGCCCGCGGCGTGCGAGGAAACGGGCGACCGCGCTCTCGTCGTTGGTCGGTTCGATCAGCTCGATCTGCCCGACGAAGGCCACTCGGACGTGCTGCGACGGCACGGCCTCGGGTCGGGAACCTCGGCTTCCCGTCAGGCGTTCGTAGATCGGAACGGCGGCTTCGAGGTCGTGTACCGCGATCGCCACATGATCGACCGGAAGTTCCTTCATAATCGTAAACGGAGTGCGGGGTGGGATGGCCCAACGTGGGCCGGTGCTCGAGCCCCGAACGTAACAGGAGATATCGGATGGCAGACAGCCAGAACGTGCTCGAGATCACGGACGACAACTTCGACGACGAGGTCGCCGGCAGCGGCGAACTCACGATGGTGGATTTCTGGGCCACCTGGTGCGGGCCCTGCCGGATCATCGCCCCGGTCGTCGAGGAACTCGCAGACGACTATGCCGACAAGGGTCTCCGCGTCGGCAAGGTAGACGTCGACGCCAACCCGAAGACGGCGATGAAGTTCGGCGTCCGCTCCATTCCCACGATCCTGTTCTTCCGGGATGGTGAGGTCGTGGATCGGCTGGTGGGCGCGATGCCCAAGCCGCAGTTCGAGCAGAAGATCGACGAGCACCTGTAGGTCGCTCGATCCGGATGACTCCGCGCCGGGCAGGGTGCTCGACGCGGACGAGGGCCCGGAGCCTCCCACGAGGTTTCGGGCCCTCGTGCGTCCCGACCCTGGCGCGGGTACCTTCGCCGCATGTCTCAGCTCTATGTGGTATCGACCCCCATCGGAAACGTCGAGGACCTGTCGCCGCGCGCGCGCCGGATTCTCGGCGAGGTGGACCGGGTCGCGGCCGAGGATACCCGGCACACCGGTCGCCTGCTCGATCGACTCGAGATCGACGTCGCGCTCGTGTCGCTCCATCAGCACAACGAGGCGGCCCGGGCGGAACAGGTCGTGGGTTGGCTCGATGCGGGGGAGAGCGTCGCCCTCGTGTCCGATGCCGGAACACCTCTGGTCTCGGACCCCGGTGCTCGGGTGGTCCGCAGGGTGCGAGACGCCGGTCATCAGGTCGTCGCGATTCCGGGTCCCTCCGCGATCCTGGCAGCGCTGGCGGCCAGTGGACTCCCCTGGGAGCGCTTCACCTTCCTCGGCTTTCTTCCGCGGCGTGGGCGCGAGCGGGGGGAGCTGCTGAGGAGGGTCGGGATCGCGACGGAGACGATCGTGGTCTTCGAGTCACCGGAGCGTACGGTCCCCCTTCTCGAGGCGCTGCGGGACGCCTGTGGGGCCGACCGGGAGGTCAGCGTGGGCCGCGAGCTCACCAAGCTCCACGAGGAGGTTCGCACGGGAACCCTCGAAGACGTGCTCAACTACTACGAGACGTCGGGGGTCCGGGGGGAGGTGACGGTGTGCATCGCGCCGGCGGGGGAGGACGCGCGTCGGCCGTCCACCGCGGAAGCACCGACGGACGCGAGGCGTCTGCTGGCGGGCGGGATGAAGCCGAGTGCGGCCGCGAAGGAACTGGTGAAGCGGTTCGGGCTCGATCGGTCCGCCGCGTACGAAATCGTGCAGGAGGCGGGGACGGATGAAGACGACTGAACCACGGACGCGGCGGTGATCGCACTTCTGCTGATCGCGTCCATGGCGCAGGCTCCCATGCCCACCGACTCGATCACGGTCGCGCGCCTCGAGTACGACGGGGGCGGCGACTGGTACGCCAACCCCTCCTCCGTTTCGAACCTGCTGGAGGAGGTGGGGCTTCGGACCGGACTCGTCACGGCGCGGAGGGAGCGTGTCGTGCGTCTCCTCGATCCATCGCTTCCGGATCACCCCTACCTCTACATGACCGGGCACGGAGACGTCCGATTCGACCCGAGGGAGCGGGCGTCGCTGCGGGCCTACCTGATGGGAGGGGGGTTTCTCCACGCCGACGACAACTACGGCCTCGACGAGAGCTTTCGACGAGAGATGGCCGCCGTCTTCCCGGATCGGGAGTTGGTCGAGATCCCGTCGGATCACCCGGTGTTCGGGCTGCTCTACGAATTTCCGGAGGGCCTTCCCAAGGTACATGAGCACGACGGTGGCCCACCCCAGGCGTTCGGCATCTTCGACCGGGGACGCCTCATGGTGTTCTACAGCTACGAAAGCGACCTCGGAGACGGCTGGGAGGATCCCGACGTGCACGAAGACGACCCGGAGGTGCGGGAGGCGGCACTCCGGATGGGGGTGAACCTCGTGCTCTACGCGCTCGCGGGATCCGGTGCTCTGGGCGGTTCGCCGTGACTCCGGTCCCCCGGGTATCCGAGCGGCACGCCGCGGTGCGCTCCGCGCTCGTGGCCCGGCTCGGCCGAATCGGCCTCTGGTCCACGGTGGCGATCGTCGGCGCCGGACTCGCCGTTTCCTGGGTGGTCGTGGGGCCGGACGGGTGGCGGGCGCCGACCACGGTCCCGCTCCTGCTCGACCTCTGTATCCTCGCGGGAGCGGCCGGAGTGTGGCTTCTGGTGCGGCGCCTTCGCGCGGGATATCTCGGAGAGCGAGAGGTGTCGGGTGCGCTGGAACGCTCGAGCGGCCTCGGTCCGGGTGAGGTTCAGGGTGCGCTCGAGCTCGAGCGGGGGCGCGCCGAGGGCCTGTCCGAGCCTCTGGCTCGACGACACGCCCGACACGTCGCGGGGCGCCTTTCGGGGCCGGTCGCCGATCTCTCGGGTGATCTCGGCGGGCGTCTCGGGCGGTGGGAGCGTCGCGCCGGCCTGACCGCCGCCGCCGCGGTGCTTCTGGTGACCGGGCTCGTGGCCGTGTCTCCGGCCCGCGCCGGGACCGCATGGGGTGGAATGACGCGGGCCGTCTCGATCTGGAGCGGCCCCTCGCTTCCTGCGCTCGCGGTGACCCCGGGGGACGTGGACGTACGCCGCGGAGAGGATGTGGATGTGGACATCTCCGCGGAACTCCGAGACCGTGTGGTTCTGCGGTGGCAGGAGGCCGGGGACGTCGCGCGGGAGACGGTACTGTCCGTCGGCCCCGATGGAGATGCCGGTCACCGCTTCGAGGCCGTCTCCGCCGAGATCCGCTACTCCGTGGTGGCACCCGACGGGGCGGAGTCCGGCCCGTGGGTCGTGACGCCGGTCGATCCGCTGTTCGTGGCGGATGTCCGCGTTCGGCTCGAGTATCCCGCCTACATGGATCGTGGGGCCGAGGAGCTGAGGGGGGAGATCGATCTCGTGGTCGCGCCCGAGGGCACCCGCATCGTGGTGTCGGGGCGGGGCAGCCGACCGATGTCGCGCGCCCGCCTGGTCGCGGATGCCGATCGTTCGCTGGATCTCGAGGTGGAGGAGGCGGCATTCGAGGGAGGCTTCCAACCGGTCCGTGCCGGAACCTGGACGTGGGAATTCTTCGACGCGACGGGGGAGGCGGCTGCGGTGGTACCCCGACCGCTCGAGATCGAGGTCGTGGCGGACTCGGCGCCGAGCGTCGCGATCCTGGACCCCGCGCCGGACACCACGCTTCCGCTCGACCTCCGACAGCCACTCGCCATCCGGGCGCGGGACGATCACGGGCTGCGCAGGCTCGACCTCGTCGCATGGCGCGTGAACGCGCTCGGCGACGCCTTCGAGCCGCGTCGTCAGACGCTGCAGCTCGGCGGTGTCGGGGCGGTACTCGTACCCCCGGTCCTCGACGTGGCGTCGTGGGAACTCGTGGCCGGAGACCAGGTCCGCTATTACGCCGAGGTCCGGGATATCCATCCGCAGGCGCGCGTGACCCGCACCGACATTCGGGTGCTCCGCATGCCGTCCGCCGACGAACTCCGTCGGGACGCCACCTCTCGGCTGGAGGAGGCTGCGCGGGAGCTGGAGGCGCTGACCGAACGGGCCGCCGGTTCCGCGGAGCAGACACGCGACCTCGCGCGCCAGCAGTCGGCGCCCCAGCGCGACCAGGAGGGTCGGCGCTTCGATCCCGGCGGTGAACCGGAGGGGGACTTCGAGGCGCAGGAGCAGGCCCGGGGTGCACTCGCGGAACAGCAGGAGCTGCTCGACGAAGCCGCCCGGATGGCCGAGGAACTGGCGGCGCTCGAAGATGCTCTGCGTGAGGCCGGAGCCGCCGATCCTGAGCTCTCATCCGACCTCCGGGAGATGCAGGAGATGCTCGACGAGCTCGGTGGCGAGGAGGCTGGCTCGCGTCTCCAGGAGATGATGGATCGTCTCGAGGAGTCCGGCGAGGCGGGTCGGGAGCAGACGCTGGACCAGCTGACGTCCGACCAGGAGTCGTTCAGGCAGCGGCTGGAAGAGGCGCGGGAGCGCCTCGAGCAGGCGGCGATGGAGCAGGATCTGCGGAATGCGGCGTCGGATACCGAGCGTCTCGCCGAGCAGGAACGGGCCCTCGCGGAGGCGCTCGCCGAGGGTGGAGACCCGGAGGAGTTCGCCGAGCGGCAGGAGGAGTTGCTCGCCGAGTCCGAGGCCACGGGGGATCGGCTGGAGGAACTCGCTCGTCAGGTAGCGGAGCAGGGGGATCCGCAGGCCGCCCAGCGGCTGGAGGAGGCGCAGGCCGCCGGGGAGGTGGCCTCACAGGCGATGCAGTCGGCCCAGCAGATGGCTCAGCAGGGGCAGCAGCAGGCCGCCGGCCAGCAGGCTCAGTCCGCGGCGGAGGCGCTGGACGAACAGGCCCAGGCGCTCCAGGATGCACAGCAGGAGCGTATGCAGGAGCAGGCCGAGGCGTACCGCAGGGCCCTCGCTCAGGCGAGCGAGGACGCCCTCGCCCTCGCTCGCGAGCAGGAACGGGTCCGGGAGTCCTCCGAGAGCGCCGGGTCACCGCTGGAGCGTCAGCAGGTGCAGGCCGACATGTCCGCCGTCTACTCGGGGACCGAGAACCTCACCCAGCGAATGCAGATCGCACAGCGCGTGGCGGGGCAGAACGACCATACGCTGACCTCCCGCCTCGGGATGGCGCTCGAACGTCTCGACGACGCACTCGAGACGATGGCGGCGGGGGATCGGCCTCGCGCGGGGGCCGTGGAGGCCGAGCGGGCCATCGACGCGCTCAATCAGGTGGCGCTGGCTTCGCTCACCGCGCTGCGGGCGCTCGATCAGGGCGGCTCGGCCTCCGAGTCGATGGACCCGATGGAGCAGCTCGAGCAGCTGGCCCAGCAGCAGGCGGACGTCAACAATCAGGCCGCCGAGATGATGCCGATGCCGATGCCGCAGGAGATGCGCCAGCAGCAGATGCAGCAGATGGCGCAGCAGCAGCAGCAGATCGCCGCAGATCTGGGGCAGATGTCGAATCAGGAGGGCAACGAGGGGCCCCTCGCGGACATGCAGTCTCTCGGAGAGGAGGCGCAGGCGCTCGCTCGCGAGCTCGAACAGGGTCGACTCGAGCCGGAGACGCGGGAGCGGCAGGAGCGTCTCTTCCACCGTCTTCTGGACGCCGGGCGGAGCCTCGAGAAGGAGGAAGAGTCGACGGAGCGGGAGTCGTCGGAGGTGTCCGGCTTCGAGACGGCAGAGATCCCCGGCCTGTCGGGCGACCAGCTCGGGCTCGCCCGATTCGGTCTGCCGGACGCGGCCGCACTGAATCGCCTCTCGCCCGGCGTCAGGGCCCTCGTACGGGGATACTTCGAGCGGTTGAACCGCGAGACCTCGAACGTCTCGGGCGGCGCCGCCCGATGAGGATCGGTCGTATCGGGGGCATCGTGATCGCCGTGGCGCTCATCCAGGGACTGACTCCCGGTCCGGCGGTGTCTCAGGTGGAGGTCACCGCACGGCAGGAGGCGACCGCCATCCGCCAGGCCGCCGGCCTCGAATGGCGAGGCGATCTCGATGAGGCCGAAGAGGTCCTCTTCTCGCTGCTGGCCGCGAAGCCCACCTCGACCGGTGGCCTCTTCGCGCTGGAGCGGGTGACCCGCGCCCGTGACCGTCTTCGGCTCGTCCTGCCCCATGCGGACGCGTATCTGGCCGAAGAGCCGGCGGCCGGCGGCGTCCGTGCCCTCAAGCTCAGGATTCTCTCGGAGGTCGATTCCCTTTCCGAGCTCCGCCCCGCGGCGGACGCGTGGATCGAGGCGGTGCCCGACCGCGAGGATCCGTGGAGGGAGATCGCACGAATCTGGGAGGACGCCTTCGGACCGGAGGCCACCCGCGACCTCCTGCTCGAAGGCAGGGCGCATCTCGGTGACGATGGGGCTCTCGCCGTGGAGCTGGGCACGCTGAAGGCCGAGGCGGGAGACTCGCCGGGCGCGATCCGGGAGTGGGCCGTCGCGGTGCGGCGGCCCGATGCGGACTTGCCACGCATGCGGCGCAGGGTGGCAGGGCTGGACGGAAACGGAGCCCGGACGGTGGCTCCGATCCTGACCGCCCTCGTGCAGGAGCCCACGACTCTCGCGCGGCAGAAGACGGCGGTGTGGATGGCCCTCGAACTCGGGATGCCGGACCGGGCGGAGGAGTTGGCGGCGGAGGTGTCCGCTGGACTGCGTGGTGCGTCCCGGTCCGAATTCCTGGACGAGGTGGTGCGTCAGGCAGATGCGGCCGGCGCGCGGGAGGTCACCCTGTGGGCGCTCGACACCCTTCGTCGGGACGCGGGAGCGACCGCGGCCCCGGGCCTCGACGTCCGAATCGCATCGGCGGCGCTGGCGGTCGGGGACACGGCACGCGCGGTCGAGGCGCAGACGCGTCTGGCGCGCTCGCTGCCCGCGGGTTCGGAGGAGCGACGGCGGGTGATCGCGGATCTCATCCGCGTGGAGGCCGACCACGCCTCCGTGGCCACGCTGCGTCAGCGGTACGAAGGGTTCAGAGCGGAATTCGGGTCTGCCCCCGAGCTCGACGAACTGGCCGCCCGCGTGGCGGCCGGGATTGCTCGCGCGGGTCGGCCGGGGGTTGCGCTCGAGCTTCTCGGCGACCCAACACCGGGTCCGGCAGCCACGCTCGAGCGAGGCTACCTCAATCTGCTCGAGGCGGAACGCGATCGGGGCAGGGCGGATCTGGAGAGTTCACTCTCCGGCCTCGCGCCGGAGCGGGCCACCGAGGTGATCCAGCTCCTCACCGGGATGCAGCGCACGACCCCGGCGGGCGGGGATGCTCTGGCGCGGTCGGCCGCGCTGTCCCACTGGGGGCGCCACGAGGACGCGCTCTTCACCGTCGAGGAGGCGCTCGAGGTGGTGCCTCCGGAGGATCGAGCGGTTCTGCTCGCGGCGGGGGCCCGGCATGCGCTGGCTGCCGGTGAGAGTGCGCGGGCGGAGGTGTTTCTGGACGCCGTCGTCGGGGGCTTCCCCGATGCTCCGGAGCGACCCGAGGCCATGCTGCGGCTCGCCGAGCTTCGCCTCTCCACGGACGCGGGCCGCGACGACGCCGTCCGCCTGCTCGAGGAGCTGATCGTCGAGGGACCCGAACGCGCCGTCGTGCCGGCGGCGCGACGCCTTCTCGCCCGCATTCGTGGAGACCGACCGTGAACTCTCGTGCGACCTCGCCCTCCGGATTCCTCGTGGCTGCCGTTCTTGCTTCCCTCGTGTTCTCGGGTGGGGCCTCCGCGCAGGAGCTCCTCGTCCCTATGGACCGGGAGCAGACCAACCATCTCAAGGCGTACGGCCTCGCCTTTCTGGTTCTGGAGGCGGGGGAGACGGCGGAGTGGCTCCTGAACTATCGCGGCGGGGCCTTCCTGCTGCCCGACAGCGAGCGGCTGCGGGGCGAGGCGGCGCTCCGGGGCGTGAGCACCGAGCCGGTCGACGCTGCGGCGGTGGCCCGGATCCGTGCGCGGATGGCCGAGGGCAACATGGAGGCCGTTCCACTGGAGAAGGCTCCGAAGGTGGCGATCTACACCCCGCCCAACTCGACGCCGTGGGACGACGCCGTGACGATGGCGCTCGAGTACGCGGACATTCCCTACGACAAGATCTGGGATCGGGACGTCATTACGGACGGTCTCGAGGAATGGGACTGGGTGCATCTGCATCACGAGGATTTCACGGGGCAGTACTCCAAGTTCTATCTGAGCTACGCCGGCTCCGACTGGCTGCAGGAGGAGGTGGCTCGCAACACCGAGATGGCGACGGAGTTGGGGTACGCGTCCGTTCCGGCCATGAAGAAGGCGGTGGCCTCTTCGATCCGCGAGTACGTGGAAGGCGGAGGGTTTCTGTTCGCCATGTGCTCCGCCACGGAGACGCTCGAGCTGGCGCTGGCCGCGGGTCCCGTCGACATCGCGGCCTCCTTCGCCGACGGCACGCCGCCGAACCCTCGCGCGAATCAGATGATCGACTGGGTGGGCTCGATGGCGTTCGAGGGTGCAGAGGTGCAGACCGCACCCACCGTCAACGCCTTCAGCGACATCGATGCACACCAGGTCAACACACCGTGGCGCAAGGAGTTGGGTGTATACACCTTATTTGAATTCTCGGCGGAGTTCGACCCGGTGCCGGCGATGCTCACCCAGAATCACGAGGGTGTGATCGAGGACTTCTTCGGCCTGACCACGTCCTTTCGGGAAGACCTCCTCAAGCCCGGTGTGGTGGTGCTCGCTCGCGAGTCCTCCTGGGCCAAGTACATCCATGGCGCCTGGGGCGAGGGGACGTTCACGTACTTCGGCGGACACGACCCGGAAGATCCGGAGCACCAGATCGGCGATCCGCCGACGGATCTCGATCTCCATCCGAACTCCCCGGGGTACCGTCTGATCCTCAACAACGTTCTGTTTCCCGCGGCGAAGAAGCAGAAGCTCAAGACCTGACGTCAGGGACGCAGCGTTGACCCCACCGGGCCCCGATACCTCGGACAGCTCTTCCCCCGACCTCGCCGCCACCCTCGTGGGGGTAGACGGCCTCGAGGTCGAGCCGGAGGCGCCCCCGCCGGCCGATCCGTCGCGACCGCTGCGGCTTCCGGCCGAGGCGGCGGAGCACTTGAGGTCCGAGATCGCCCGCGCCGGGGGCCGCGAAGTGTGTTTCCTCGCCGACGTGCTTTCGGACCGGACGGTGGCGAACCCTCGCGCCGTGGCCCGGGGCAACCACGCGGCGGTGCTCGCCGTGGCTCGGGACGCCCCCGAGGGGGGAATCATGATCCACAACCACCCCTCCGGCCGACTCGACCCCTCCGATGCGGACCTCGCGGTGGCCGCGCGCGTCTGGGAGGAGGGACTCGGTACGGCCATCATCGACAATTCCGCCTCGGACCTCTACGTCGTGGTCGAGCCCCCCGCGCCCCGTGAGCGGACCCCGCTCGACCTCGACGGTCTCGCGGCGCTGATCGGACCCGAGGGACCGCTGGCGGGGCGATTCGCGGGATACGAGGACCGGCCCGGGCAGCGGGAGATGCTGCGCCTGGTGGCGGAGCGCTACAACGAGGACGGGATCGCGCTGGTCGAGGCGGGCACGGGAACGGGGAAGAGCCTCGCCTATCTGCTTCCCGCGGCCTCGTGGGCGCTCGAGAACGAGGAGCGGACCGTCGTGTCCACCGCGACCATCAACCTCCAGGAGCAGCTGGTCGGGAAGGACCTCCCACTCGTGAAGGACCTCCTGGGCGGCGACCTGACATGGGCGCTGGTGAAGGGGCGGGGAAACTACGTGTCGATCCGGCGTGCGCGCCTCGCCATGGCGAGTTCGGCCGAACTCTTCCCCGACGACCGGTCGAAGGAGCTCGAGGCGATCCGGGAGTGGCTGCGGACGACCGAGGACGGGTCGCTCACGGATCTCCCGGCACCGCCGTCGAGTGAGGTGTGGGAGGAGGTCCGGAGCGATCCCGACGCATGCCTGCGGGCCCGGTGCCCCCACTTTCAGGAGTGCTTCTTCCAGCGTTCAAGGCGGAAGGCCGCCTCCGCGCGGATCCTGGTGGTCAACCACCACATGCTGTTCACCGACATCGCGGTCCGCGCCGCGACCGGAAACTGGACCCAGTCCGCGGTGCTCCCGCCCTACGCGCATCTGGTGCTCGACGAGGCACACAACGTGGAGGATGCTGCAACCGAGAATCTGGGTGCGTCGGTCACGCAGACCGGGATCCGTCGTGTCCTGTCGCGGCTGGATCGGCGGGGGCGGGGGATTCTGAACGCGGTCTCGGACGACCTCGCGAAGGGAGATCGGGACCCCGGCGTGCCGCTCCGGTCCCGGATCGAGGAGCGGATCCGGCCCGGGGTGGAGGAGGTGCGATCACGTGTCAGCCTCTTCTTCGAGGCGATCGAGCCGCTGATTCCGGGCGGGCCCGGCGAGACGGACGCGGTGCGGATCGGCCGGGGTGAGGGCACGATCCCCGAGCCCGATGACCGGATCGACGTGCGGGAACGCCTGGACGGGCTTCTGGGCGGGCTCCAGCGACTGGCGAAGGAGCTCGCCGACCTGAGGCGGGCCATCGAGAACGACGAGCGCCTCCACGAGGGGATGGAGGGGCGCCTGCTCGACCTGCGCAGCGCCGAGCGTCGTCTGCTCGCAGCGGAGGCCTCCTTCCGGCTCGTTCTCCGGCCCGGCGATCGCGAGCTGTCGCTGGTCCGCTGGATCGCGACGCGCGGCCGCGGACGACGGCGTTCGATCGTCCTGGCCGCGGCGCCCATCGAGCTGGGTCCGACCCTCCGGGAGTCGGTGTTCTCCCGAATGCGTTCCATCACGCTCACCTCGGCGTCGCTCTCGACCCGCGGATCGGAGGTGGGCGGCTTCGACTTCGTGAAGGAGCGACTCGGACTGCAGCCGGAGGGGCTGGCGGAGATGGAGCGCCCGGTGGAGCTGGTCGAGCGGATCGTGCCGTCTCCCTTCGATTTCAGATCCCAGTCACTCCTGATCGTTCCGACCGATCTCCCCGATCCGGCCCGGGGAGACGCCGAGTTCCAGCGCGCGACCGCCCGTGTCATGTCGGATCTGGTGCGCGAGACGGACGGCGGGGTGTTCGGACTGTTCACGTCGTACCGGGCGCTCCGGGATGTCGCCGCGCTGCTGCGGTCGGAGGGCCTCGACCGGGAGTGGCCACTGTTCGTGCACGGCGAGCGACCCCGGGCCGCTCTCCTGGCGGATTTCGTGGCGAGCGGCCGCGGGGTGCTGCTCGGCACCTCCTCCTTCTGGGAGGGCGTGGACGTTCCAGGAGATCCGCTCCGCGGCCTCGTCATCCAGAAGATCCCCTTCCGAGTCCCGACGGAGCCGGTCACCGCGGCGCGCGTCGAGGCGATGGAGCGTCGAGGCGGGAACGCCTTCTACGGCTACGCACTCCCACTCGCCGCGCTTCGGCTCAAGCAGGGGTTCGGGCGGCTCGTCCGGTCTCGGTCCGATCGGGGTACGGTCCTGCTGCTCGACGATCGCATCGTGCGGAGACGCTACGGCCGGGTGCTGCGGGACTCCCTCCCGGACGTACCCGTGCTCAAGGGCCCGTGGCTGGAGATGTCCGGCGCGATGAGGCGGTTCTACCAGCGGGTGGCGGAGGAGACGTAGCCGCGCGTCGGTCGGCGTCGCAGGCCCGAGGGATCCGACCGGCCAGCGGCGTGTACCGCGATCCGCTTGTCCCACGTCGGCGACTCGGTAGATTCCGCGTGGTCGATCACGATCCCCCTTCGAAACGCGACATGAATCGGATTTTCGGATACCTCGTCGGCATCGTATGGCTCGGACTCGCCTGGGGTGCGTTCCAGCGAGGTCAGAACGGCGGAGCCATGGGTTACACGGACATGGTCGTCTGGTGGACGATCATCGCGGGCCTCCTGACGATCGCCGGACTCGGCGCTCTGATCGGCACGACGATCCACACCGCGAACAAGTCCTGATCGACCTCCCGGCGCCTCGCCGCCTGGAGTCGCTCCCGCGCTACCCCATGGCGGGGCTCGCGGAGGCGAGACGCGACGCTCGTGCACGGGGCGTCGACGTCATCGATCTCGGGGCGGGGGACTCCGATCTCGCCCCCCCACCGGCAGCGGTGTCGGAGCTTTCCGCATCGCTGTCGGACCCGGAGACGTCCCGCTACCCCTTCCAGCTCGGGCTGCCCGCGTTTCGGGAGACGGTCGCTGCCTTCATGTCGTCGAGATTCGGCGTCGCGGTGGATCCCTATTCCGAGCTCCTGCCCCTCATCGGGTCGAAGGAGGGAATCGCCAAGCTGCCTCTGGCGGTGCTCGATCCGGGGGATGTGGCGATCATGCCCGACCCCGGCTACCAGGCCTACTTCGGAGGTGTGACCTTCGCGGGGGGCGAACCGTGGGCCGTTCCGCTCCGACCCGAGCACGACTTTCTGATCCCGTGGGACGACGTACCGGCATCCGTGCTGAAGCGGACCCGGCTCCTCTTCATCAACTACCCGAACAATCCGACGGCGGCCACGGCCCCCGACGACTGGATTCGCGAGACCGTCGAAATCTGCCGCGAATACCGGATCGTCCTGGCGCACGATCACGCCTACTCCGAGGTCGCCTTCGACGGCTATCGGCCGCGCTCGGTTCTCGAGTTCGACGGCGCGGACGAGGTGGCGGTCGAGTTCCACTCGCTGTCCAAGACCTTCAACATGACCGGCTGGCGCCTGGGCTGGGTAGCCGGGCGCGCCGATGTCGTGGCGCGTCTGACTCGCGTGAAGACCTTCATGGATACCGGGGTGTTCAAGGCGGTGCAGGCGGCCGGCGTGGCGGCGCTGGAGAGCCATGGCGGCTGGGTCCCGGCGAATATCCAGATCTTCCAGGAGCGGCGGGACGCTGCGGTCGACGGCCTTCGGACGTCCGGTTTCGACGTGGAATCGCCCCGGGCGACGATGTATCTGTGGGTTCCGGTGCCGGGGGGTGGACCGTCGGTGGACTTCGCGCGGCGCGCCTTCGACGAGCAGGGCGTCGTGGTCGTACCGGGTGCCGCGCTCGGTGCGGGTGGAGAGGGGTTCTTCCGAATCGCGTTGACGCTTCCGTCGGCCCGGCTCCGTCAGGCGGCCGATCGTCTGGGCGACCTGCTCGCCTGAGAATTCGGCGCGCCCTGGAAATTCGGCGTTCCCCGAAAATCGGGCACACCCGGAGGGTTCGGCACACCCCGGGGATTCGGCACCCGGGGGACGCCCGGCGCCGACTGCAGGAACACCCGCTTCGGCCCCCGTTTAGCACTCTCTGAGTGCGCCCCGTCTCCAGACCTTCTCGATGTCCACCTCTCCCGAGTCCCGAGACGCTCCCCGGGCGCGCCGCTCCGAACGCGGTCGTGTCCCCTGGATCGTCGGTCTGGTCGTATCGGGAGCTCTCCACCTCTTCGTCCTCCTGCTCTATTCGGGGATCACCTTCATCCCCACCGTGACGGTCCAGCCGCCGACCGGCCGGGAGTCGACGCTCGACGGGATTCAGATCGTCGACATCGCGGTGGAGGCACCCGACGAACCGGAAGAGGAAGCCCCGGAGGAGCCGGCGGATCCGGTCGTGCCGGAGGAAGCGATGGAGGAGCGGACGGCGGCCGTCCAGCCGGCGCCCGGTGGGAATCCGACGGCCGATGAGGGGGTCGGAGAGGAGCGGGAGTACATCGCAGCCGCCGACCGTCTCCGGGTACGGCCCGTGGACCCGAGACTCTTCGTGACGGATCCCCGGAGCCAGTACCTGGGAGCCCAGGAACTCCTCCAGCTCGACCTCGACGTGGCGCTGTCGACGATTCGCGACTCGATCGGGGCTGCCCAGGCGCGAGCCGACGATGCGCTGGACTGGACGTGGACCGATGCGGACGGCGGCCGGTGGGGGGTGTCACCCGGCAAGATTCATCTGGGGGACATCACGCTTCCGCTTCCGTCGTCCTGGCAGATGGGGACCAGCCCCTGGAACCGGGAGGCCGAGCTCGAGCGGCAGCGACGCAACGCCGAGATCGACCGTCAGGCGGTCACCGGGCTCATCCTCCAGACGTGGGAGGAGCGATTTCGGGCGATGCGAGAGCGTCGGGACCGCCAGCGGTCCCAGCAGGGCGGCACGCCGCCCGATACCACCCGCTACCGGCGGTGAGCCTGCCCCCGAAGTCCGGCATCGAGGGGCGCGATTCGATGAGGGATTCGCACCTCGTGGGCCGATTGACGCTCCCCCGGGGTCGTCGCAGGTTAGTCCGACAGAGGCGGACGTCGGGATTCCCGGCGCCGCCTGATTCATATCCTCCACCGACGCCGTCGTGAGCCAGGATCTCGCCCCACGTTTCGACCCCAGCGCCATCGAACCCGAGCTGTACCGTCGATGGATCGAGCGCGGGTATTTCCACACCCCCGCGTCGGCCGTTCTGGAGGAGGGGAAGGACCCGTACGTCATCGTGATCCCGCCGCCGAACGTCACGGCGGTGTTGCACATGGGGCACGGGCTCAACAACACGATTCAGGACGTGCTCGTGCGATTCCAGCGGATGCGTGGGCGCGCCGCGGAGTGGCTGCCGGGCACGGATCACGCCGGCATCGCGACGCAGAACGTCGTCGAGAGACAGCTGCACGACGAGGGGAAGACGCGCTTCGATCTCGGGCGGGATGCCTTCGTCGAGCGTGTGTGGGAGTTCGTGGAGGATACCGGCGGGACCATTCTCGACCAGCTCAAGGCGATCGGCTGCTCCTGCGACTGGAAGAGGACCGCATTCACCCTCGACGAGGGGCTCAACCGTGCGGTGCGCGAGGTATTCGTCCAGCTGTACGAGAAGGACCTGATCTACCGCGGGGAGTACATCATCAACTGGTGCCCCCGCTGCGGCACGGCCCTCTCCAACGAGGAGGCCGAGGGCAGCGAGTCGAACGGATCGATGTGGCACCTGCGTTATCCTCTCGACGAGAGTGCCTGGGGAGCCGCCGAGACGGCACGGCAGGCCGGGGCGGAGGCGCTGGGGCAGTTCGAGGACGGCGGGTGGTATCTCACCGTGTCCACTACGCGTCCGGAGACGATGCTGGGAGATACCGGTATCGCCGTGAACCCGGACGACGAGCGCTACACGGCGCTCGTGGGAGCCGACGTGGAGCTCCCGCTGACGGGTCGGAGGATCCCCATCTTCGCCGATTCCTACGTCGATTCGGACTTCGGGACCGGGATGGTGAAGGTCACCCCCGCCCACGACCCGAACGACTTCGACATGGCGGACCGGGCCGACCTCGACATCCTGAACGTGATGGACGACGAGGCGCGGATGAACGATGCCGTGCCGGAGGCTTTTCGGGGGCTCGACCGGTTCGATGCGCGGCGGGCGGTCCTGGGGGCGCTCGAGGCCGAAGGGCTCATGGCGGGTCGAGAAGACCACACTCACCGCGTCCCGCGCTGCTATCGCTGCGACACCGTGGTCGAGCCGCGTCTGTCGGAGCAGTGGTTCGTGCGGATGAAGCCACTCGCGGAGCCGGCGCTCGAGGCGTCGCGCACCGGCGACCTCGGCTTCACCCCGGCGCGCTGGAAGAAGACGTACGAGCACTGGCTCGAGAACATCCGCGACTGGTGCATTTCCCGCCAGCTGTGGTGGGGTCATCGCATTCCGGTCTGGTACTGCGACGCCTGCGACGCGACGCACGTGCTGCGGGAAGATCCCGATGTGTGTCCCTCCTGCGGGTCGGACGAGCTCCGGCAGGATCCCGACGTGCTGGACACCTGGTTCAGCTCCCAGCTCTGGCCGATGTCGCCCTTCGGCTGGCCGGACGACACCGACGACCTCGAGGCGTTCTACCCCGGCCACACGATGTGCACGGCGCCGGAGATCATCTTCTTCTGGGTGGCGCGGATGGTGATGATGGGTCTCGAGTTCAAGGGGGAACTGCCCTTCACCGAAGTCTTCCTGCACGGGACCGTGCGCGACGCGCAGGGCCGGAAGATGTCCAAGTCGCTCGGCAACGGCATCGACCCGCTCGACGTGGTCGAGCAGTTCGGCGCGGACGCCATGCGCTACACGCTGATCAGTGCGTGCGCCATCGGGACCGACATCCAGCTCGACCACGAGGATGTCGAATCCTCGTTCGCCAACGGCCGCAACTTCTCGAACAAGATCTGGAACGTCGGCCGGTTCACACTCATGTCGGTCGGGGAGGAAAGCGTGAAACCCCTCGCCGCCGTCCGGGACGATCTCGAACTGGCGGACCGCTGGATCCTCGACCGGGTCGCCGAGACCGTCGCCGGGGTGACCGACGCGATGGAGTCGTTCCGTCTCCACGAAGCCGCGGACCGGATGTACCACTTCTTCTGGGGCGACCTGGCGGACTGGTACCTCGAGATGATCAAGGCACGCCTGCAGGAGGAGGCCGACCCCGCCAGCCGTGAGGCTGCACGCTCGACGCTCGTCCACGTGCTCGACTCGGTGCTGCGAATCATGCATCCCGTGGTGCCCTTCGTCACGACCGCGCTCTGGGATCGCCTTCCCTGGTTCGACGGTCAGGAGCGTCCCGAGGACCTGTGCATCGCCGAGTGGCCTTCTGATCTGCAGGGTCTGCGCGACGCCGACGCGGCCGTGCGGATCGATGCGTTCCAGGAGCTCGTGACCGCCGTCCGCCAGCTCCGGAAGGAGTACGGGGTGGGCGAGGGCGCGCCGGTGACGCTCCATCTGGATACGGCCAACGAGGGATTCCGGACGGCCGTCGACGGACTCCGGCCGCAGCTGGTCCGGATGGCTCGCGTCGAGCATGTGGAGTGGGGTCCGGCACCGGAGGCCTCGATCGGCGCGGCGTCCGTCCTGCCGTCCGGTGCGGAGGCCTTTCTTCCGCTCGAGGGGCTGGTCGACCTGGATCGTGAACGGGAGAGGGTGCGGGACGAGATCGAGCGAATTCTCGGTCGGCGTGCCGGAACGATGAAGAAGCTGGACAACGAGCAGTTCGTCAGCCGTGCTCCCGAGGATGTCGTCCAGAAGGAACGGGACAAGCTGGCCACGGCCGACGATCAGATCGCCCGGCTCGAGGAGCGTCTCGCCCGACTCGAAGGCGGCGCGTGAGTCCAGCGCTCGCTCGAGGGCTGGCGCCGCTGCTCGCGGCGCTCATGGTGGTCGCGGCGTCGTGCGCCCGACCGGGCAGTCCCACCGGCGGCCCCGACGACCGGCGGCCTCCGGTGGTGGACATGGTCGAACCCGGGCCGTTCACTTCGATCGAGCCTGGAGACCGCACACTCCGCGTTCGGTTCAACGAACGGATCTCCGAGCAACCCGCCCGGGGCGCCGGGACGCTCCAGGACGCCGTCCTCGTCTCTCCTCGTACCGGAGACGTGGTGGTGTCGCACGACCGGATGGGCGTCGATATCGAGGTCGAGGGCGGGTTCCGTGAGGGGCTGGTCTATCGCGTGACGATCGCTCCGTCGCTCAACGACATGTTCGGCAACCCGATGGCCGTTCCCTTCGAGTGGGTGTTCAGCACCGGTGACTCCATCCGCGCGAACGCGGTGGTCGGCCAGGTGTGGGATGCTACCACCGGGAACCCCGTCGAGGATGCGACGGTGCACCTCCGGCGGGTCGCCGGACCGGACGAGTCGCCGCCCTCGGACACCTTTCCCTATGTGGCGCGAACGGACTCCACCGGGATCTTCGCCCTGCGTTATCTGCCGGAAGGGCGTGTCGAGGTCGTCGCGTGGCGGGATGTGGACACCGATCGGGAGGTCGACTTCGCGGAGGCGCGCGCGGATCGGCTTCTCTCGCTCACCGCGACCGATACCGTCACCCTCGCCAACCTGCCCGTACTGGCGGCCGATACCTCCGGGGCGGTTCTCGAGGACGCCGAGGTCCTCGATTCGCTCACGATCCGTGTCGAATTCGACGACTTCATCGATCCGCAGATGCCGATCGGAGAGATCACGGTCTCGCTGTCGCCCGGGGTGGATTCGACGGGGGCCGTCGTCGAGGCGGCGCGGGGCGCGACGGCTCCCGGCGTCGAGCGACTGTTCCACGAGGCCGAGTTCGCCGAGTGGGCGGACTCGCTCGCCGCGGCGCGGGACTCGGTGGCAGAGGCGGAGGCGGCTGCCGCGGAGGCGGAGGCAGAGGCGGCGTTGGCCGGGGCGGACAGCGCCGCCGCGGACACTCTGGTCGCGGGGCCTCCTCCCGCCGACACGGTCGTCCCCGACTCCGTGGCGCCGCCGCCGCTCCCGGATACTCTGGCAGGGCAGGCCGAACCGGGCGACTCGGCCCTGGCGTCGGCGGCCGAACGACCCGCTCCACCGTCCACCCCGGACCAGTTCGCCCTGGATGAAGCGCTGGATCTGCTGCCCGACGGACGTACCGTGCCCCAGACCTCCTTCGTGATCCGCCTCGCCGAACCCCTCCCGAGAGGGGTCCCGTTCGATCTCGAAGTCGGCCGGGTGATCAACCTGTCCCAGCTCGCCGGCGGCGGCGGAGAGATCACCATCGAGCTCGAGGTCGCGGAGCCGGAAGAGCCCCCCCCCGGCGCATGACGACCGACGACCCGCGGCGGCACCTTCCGGGCGTCGATCGACTCCTCGCCTCCGATCGGGGTCGGGCGTTGGTGGAGAGCCATGGCACGACGAGAGCGACGGGCGCCCTCCGAGCCGTCCTCAGGCAGGCGCGCGAGGCTCTGGCGAAGGCTGGGCCTTCCGCGGACGTGCCGAATGAGACGGAGGTCGCCCGGCGGGCGGCAGAACGCCTGACGGCGGAGGATCGGCGAGGCCTGCGTCCGGTGATCAACGCCACCGGGATCATTCTCCACACGAACCTGGGACGGGCGCCGATCGCGGCGGAAGCACGGGCCGCCATGACCGCCGCCGCCTCCGGGTACTCGAACCTCGAGTTCGACCTCGAGAGCGGTTCTCGTGGCTCGCGGTATACCCACTGCGTCGAGGAAATCCGCGAGCTCACGGGCGCCGAAGACGGACTGGTCGTGAACAACTGCGCCGGAGGCCTTCTGCTCGCCATGCACGCACTGGCGCGGGACGCGGCCGCGATCGTGTCGCGAGGTGAACTCGTGGAGATCGGGGGTGGATTCCGGATCCCCGAGGTGCTCGAGTCCGCCGGGACGCGCCTCCTCGAGGTGGGGACCACGAACCGCACCCGCGCGGCCGACTACCGGGCGGCGCTCGACTCCGGTACGGCGTCGGTGATCCTGAAGGTGCACCGTTCGAACTTCCGCGTGACCGGGTTCACCGAGGAGACGGGCCTGGACGAGCTGGCGGGCCTCGCCCGCGATCACGACGTCCACGTCGTGCACGACCTCGGATCCGGCCTTCTCCTGCCGGCCGATCGACTGGGGCTGCCCCCGGAGCCGCGTCCCTCCGATTCCATCGAAGCCGGTGCCGATCTCGTGATCTTTTCCGGCGACAAGCTTCTCGGGGGTCCGCAGGCGGGAATCATCGCGGGCCGTGCGGACGTCGTCGCTCGACTCCGCGCCGCGCCGATGTGCCGAGCTCTTCGCGTCGACAAGGTGGCCCTCGCCGGACTCAAGGCCACCCTTCGCCTGTTGCTGGATCCGGACCGCGCCATCGCTCACATTCCCGCGCTCGCGGCGCTGGCGACTCCGATCGAGGAGGTACGAGCGAGAGCGGAGACCGTCGCCAGGGTGTGTCCGGAGGTGATGCGTCCGAGCGTGGCCGACCTGACGGGGAGGGTCGGGGGAGGGACCTACCCCGGCACGGAGGTGCCATCCGCCGGTGTGCGACTCGAGCCCGGCGGCGACGTGCAGCGGCTGGCGAGGGCGCTCCGCCTGGGGGAGCCGTCCGTGGTGGGGCGCGTCGAGGACGGAGCGCTCGTGCTCGATCTCCGAACGGTGCCACCGGACCAGACGGAGGCGCTGCTCGGCGCGCTCGCGGGCCTTTCGGACGGGTAACCCGATCCGGGGGGTGGGGGTCGCCGCCGTCGATGGGATGCCCGGGAGGGTTTCGTTGCCCTGGCCGGTGTGTCCCGAAGGTGGAACATTCCGCGTGGCGTGGCGATTTATCTGGTGCGATCATCGTTGACCGCCATGGTCGCCCCGGGTAGCTTCCGCATCCTCAGGAGGGCGCGAAACCGCCGGGTTGAAGACCGGTCAGGCCTCACCCGGCTTTCACGCAGATTTCCCGCTCAATCGGAGTGGTTTCAGATATGCTCAAGCTTACGCCCACGGCGATCACGAAGGTTCAGGAGTTCATCACGGATCACGGGTCCGAGGAGGACACCGGCCTGCGGGTCGCAGTCCTTCCTGGCGGCTGTTCGGGATTCCAGTACGGGCTCAACATCGAAGACGGTCCCGAGACCGACGACGAGATCTTCGAGGACGACGGAGTCCGCATCTTCGTGGACCCCTTCAGCGCACAGTATCTGGACGGAGTGGAGATCGACTACGTGACGAGCATGATGGGGTCGGGGTTCTCGTTCCGTAACCCCAACTCGGCCGGGGGCTGCGGCTGCGGATCGTCCTTCACGGTCTGAGTCGACCCTCGGTGAAACGCCGGCTGCGCGCCGGCTGCGTCTCCCCGTGCCCCATCCCGTCATGACACCCGCGACACTCGACGTTCTTTCCACGCCGCTCGACTACTCGGCGCTGCCCACCGAGGAACTCGTCGAGCGAATCGAGCACCGCAAGCGTGAACTCAACGCCGTCGTGCTCGGCCACAACTATCAGCGTACGGAGATCCAAGAAGTCAGCGATTATCTGGGAGACTCGCTGGGTCTGTCCCAGGAGGCCGCCTCCACGGATGCGGACACGATCGTCTTCTGCGGCGTCCATTTCATGGCGGAAACCGCGAAGGTCCTGTCCCCGGGGAAGCGTGTGCTCATGCCCGATCTCCGCGCCGGGTGTCCCATGGCGGACTTCGTGACGGGTCAAGCGCTCCGGCGCCTGATCGACGAACATCCGGATGCCGTCGTGGTCGCCTACGTGAACTCGACCGCCGAGGTGAAGGCTCTCGCCGATGTCTGCGTGACCTCCTCGAACGCGGTCAGCATCGTCGAGACCATCCCACGCGAAACGCCGATTCTCTTCGTACCCGACAAGAATCTCGCCGACTATGTCGCCGAGAAGACGGGCCGCCAAAACATCATCGCGTGGGAGGGCTACTGCTACGTCCACGACGACATGGTCCTCGACGAACTCGATCGCGTGAAGTCCGCGAATCCCGAGGCGAAGGTGGTGGTGCACCCGGAGGCGCGACGCGAGCTGCTGGAGGCGGCGGACTTCGTGACCTCCACGTCGGGAATGGTCGCCCTGGCGGAGGAGCACGACTCCCTGATCTTCGGGACCGAGCGCGGTCTGGTGGATCGGATGAAGCAGCGGTTCCCCGACAAGACCATGATCCCGCTCTCCGGCGCCGCGATCTGCGGGAACATGAAGCTGAACACTCTGGCGAAGCTGGCATGGTGCCTGGATCATCAGCAGCATGAGGTGGTGCTTCCGGAGGACATCAGGGCCGGCGCCGCCGAGGCACTCGAGCGGATGCTCGAGCTCTCGGGTGGGTGGAAGCCTCCGACCGAGGAAGAGGCCGAGCTCGAGGCCGCGGGTGTTCGTCCGCGCGGCTGTGGCTGCGCCTGAGCCGGATTCCGGACGGTGCGCGTCGACCAGTTCGAAGGCGGACCCTTCGCAGAGAACACCTATCTGCTGACGTGTGAATCGTCGGGTGTCCGGATCGTCGTCGATCCGGGTCACGCCGTCCGTGACCTCATCCGGGTGCTCGACGAGGAGGACGCTCGCCCGGAAGCGGTACTTCTGACGCATGCGCACCTGGACCACGTCGACGGCATTCCGCTCCTTCTGGAGCGCTGGCCCGATCTTCCCATCCGGCTCCATGCCGCGGATCGCCCGCTCTACGAGGCGGTCGGCCAGCAGGCGGCGATGTTCGGGCTGCCCCCGGTCGAGCTTCCGACGCCGACGTACGACCTCGAGGCGGGGCAGAGGCTGAACTACGGCCGCGAAATCGAGCTGGATATCCGATTCGCGCCGGGGCACGCCCCCGGACACATCATCTTCATCGACGAGGCGGGAGATCGCGCCCTCGTCGGCGATGTCGTCTTCCGCGGGTCGATCGGTCGCACCGATCTGCCCGGTGGAGACCACCGGCAACTCCTCGATTCGATCGCACGCGAAATCCTCGTCCTCCCCGAAGAGACGAAGCTGCTGCCCGGTCACGGCCCCGACACCACCGTCGCCTTCGAGCGACGCTCGAACCCGTTCCTGCAGGATCTCCCGGCCTCGGATGATCTCTCGGCCGCCGTCGAAGGGACGCGCGGGTGAGGCCTCGCGGGACGGTCAACGCCGCCGTGCTGGCGTCCGGGTCCGGGTCGAACTTCCAGGCGCTTCTGGATGCGGAGGCATCCGGCGCCCCGTGGAAGACCCGTCTCCTGCTGAGCGACCGGTCGGATGCCGGCGCACTCGACCGCGCCCGCCGCTCGGGGGTGGACAGCGCGGTCGTGCCGGTCAAGGGGCGCAGCCCGGGAGATGTGGCGGAGGAGACACTCGCCCGCTTCGAAGCCGCCGGCATCGAGGTGGTGTTTCTCGCCGGCTATCTCCGACTCGTCCCCGAAGATGTCGTCCGACGCTACCGTGACCGGATGCTCAACGTGCATCCCGCGCTTCTTCCCGCCTTCGGTGGGAAGGGGATGTGGGGTCGGCACGTGCACGAGGCGGTCATCGCCTCCGGCGCGCGCGTCAGTGGGCCTACCGTGCACCTCGTGGACGAACGCTACGACGAGGGACGGATCCTCGGGCAGTGGCCGGTTCCCGTCCGCTCGGACGACACGCCCGCGTCGCTCGCGACCCGCGTCCTCGGAGCGGAACACGAACTGTACCCGAGGGTCGCCGCTCACGTCTGTTCCGCTCTCGCCGAAGGGCGTCCCGTGACGCCGCTCGACGACCCGATTCACGCCTTCCGGCCAATGCCGGAATGACCCTTTCCTTCCGGCTTCCGATGCCGGAGTGATCCGAGACCCATATTCCATGTCCGCACCGCGCGCCCTTCTCTCCGTTTCCGACAAGACCGACATCACCGACTTCGGCCGGGCGCTGGCCGAGCGTGGGTGGGAGCTTCTCTCGACCGGCGGCACCGCTCGCGCTCTGCGGGACGCCGGCCTCGAGGTGACCGACGTCGCGGATGTCACCCACCACCCCGAGATGATGGGGGGGCGGGTCAAGACGCTGCATCCCGCGGTCCACGCGGGGCTGCTCGCGCGTCGGGACGTGGCCTCGGACCTCGAGGAGCTCGCGGAGCATGGATACGCCCCGATCGACCTCGTCGCCGTGAACCTCTATCCCTTTCGGGAGACGGTGGCGGATCCGGCGGTAACGCTCGAGAAGGCGATGGCGAAGGTGGACATCGGCGGCCCCACCATGATCCGCGCGGCCGCCAAGAATCATCACGCCGTTACGGTAGTGATCGACCCCGCCGACTACGAGGACGTCATCCAGGCGCTGGACGCCCCGGACGCGACGGAGGCGACGGCCATTCTCCGGCGCCGACTCGCCGCCAAGGTCTTCCGACACATCTCCTCGTACGATCGAGCCGTGGCCGACTTCGTCGAGTCGCGGGACGGTCCGCTCTCCGCCTTCGCGGTCGAGGCGCCCACCGTCGCGACGCTGCGCTACGGCGAGAATCCGGACCAGCCCGCCACCTTCCACCGGCTCGGTGAGGGGGAGGGGATCGCGGCCCTCGAGCAGCTCCACGGGAAGGAGCTCTCGTACAACAACATCCTCGATCTGGACGGCGCGCTGCTCTCACTGGCCCCCTTCGCCTACGCAGAGCGCGCCGCAGTCTGCATCGTGAAGCACACGACGCCGTGCGGGCTCGCCGTCGCCGACACGCTCGAAGATGCCTATCGGCGGGCACTGGCCACCGACCCCATCTCCTCCTTCGGCTCGGCGATCGCGGTGAACCGGGTGGTGGATGCGGCCACGGCGGAGGCGCTCTCCGAGCTGTTCGTGGAGTGCCTGGTGGCTCCCGACTTCGAGGACGACGCGCTCGAGATCCTGACGCGCAAGAAGAACATCCGGATCCTCCGCGCACCACGCATCGACGATCGGATCGACGGCGAGCCCGGCGACTGGCACGGAACGCGGGATCAGCTCGGTACCGCGCGCTTCATCGCTGCGCAGGGATGGCGTCCCGATGCGCGGGCCTTTCGGAGCGTCTACGGGGGCGTCCTCGTGCAGCAGCCGCCGAGACCGCCCTTCTACGGGCTCGCCCGCCCGGGCTGGGAGGTCGCCACGAAGCGCGAGCCGACCGGAGCCGAGTGGGACGACCTGGCCTTCGCCTGGGGTGCCGTGTACGGCGTGAAGTCCAACGCGATCCTCCTCGCTCGCGCCGGTCGCACGCTCGGAATCGGCGCCGGCCAGATGAGCCGTGTGGACTCCTCCATCATCGCGGTCCGGAAGGCCGCCGACGCCGGCCTCGAACTGGGGGGCAGCGTTCTGGCCTCGGACGCCTTCTTCCCCTTCCGGGACGGTGTGGACGCGGCCGCGGAGGCCGGAGTGAAGGCGATCGTACAGCCCGGCGGATCGATTCGGGACGACGAGGTCGTCGAGGCGGCCGACGAGCACGGCATGACCATGGTCTTCACCGGCCGGAGACTGTTCCGGCACTGAGGGCAGGCACAACGGGGTACGCCGCGTCCGGATATCGTTCTATCTTGGGCGCACTGGAGGGGTGGCAGAGCGGCTCAATGCACCGGTCTTGAAAACCGGCGTCCGAAAGGACTCGTGGGTTCGAATCCCACCCCCTCCGCTCGCACCAATGGACACGGTTGGAGGGGCAGAAGCGCCCGGCCCCCCAGGCGTCGAGAACCCACGGCGGCTTCCACGGGAAGACGCGGACGTGGGGTCGGAAGCGAAGCGCAACGTCGCGCCGCCGGCGGGACGTTAATCCCACCCCCTCCGCTCGCATCAATGGACACGGTTGGAGGGGCAGAAGCGCCCGGCCCCCCAGGCGTCGAGAACCCACGGCGGCTTCCACGGGAAGACGCGGACGTGGGGTCGGAAGCGAAGCGCAACGTCGCGCCGCGGACGCGAGAAAGGGCCGCCCCGGACGAATCCGGGACGGCCCTCCATGGACGGTCAGGGGCGCTACCAGCCGTGGGACGTCGTTACGACGATCCGCCCGCCGGCTGCTGCTCGGTCACCATGGCGCGCGGCGCCTCCTGGTGGTCGATCACGAAGACGACACGACGGTTCGCCTGACCCGCATCACCCGGTCCGGTCGCGCTCGCACGCACCAGACGGGAGGTGTCCTCGCCGTAGCTGACGGCGCGGACGCGCTCACCGACCATGGCGCCGTCGCCGACGAGCCAGGTTCGCACGGCCTCCGCGCGGCGCTGCCCGAGCGCGAGGTTGTAGGACTCGGAGCCGGCCGGGTCGGTGAATCCCTCGACCGTCACGAGTGCGTTCGGATAGTACTCGTTGACCACGGAGGCGAATCGCTCTAGGAGCGGTTCGTGGTCCGCATTCACATCCGCCTCGTCGAAGCCGAAGTGGACCGGGGTGTTGAAGCGGAGCGAGGCCTCGAGACGCTCGACGGTCACGTCGAATTCGTCCTCGAGCGAGCGGAGCTCACCCTCCAGCGTCGCCATGCGGGTCTCGAGAGCCTCGGTCCGGGCCTCGACTCCGTCGATGCGTGTCCCGAGTTCGTCGCTCACCTGCTGGTCGCCCTCGGCCATCTCGGCACGAAGCGCCGTGATCTCGGCGTCGAAGTCGTCCTGTCCGACATGCGCACATCCGGTGGCGCCGATCGAGACGAGCAGAGCGAGTCCTGCGATTCGGTAGGTCATGCGAATCTCCTGCGTGGGGGTGTGCGATGCGGTCTGTGCACGCCGCCACCCGTGAAAACTGATTCGTTCGGCGAAACAGGAGATGCACGTTCGGTGCCAACCTCGTACAGTTGGAGGCCTTCGACCCACTCCTCCCCCGCGCTGCGGCGCCAGCCACGGAAGAACGAGACGCCCGTGACATCAACCACCAACGAGGCGCCCTCCAGCGCTTCCTCCGCGGCCGGAAAGCCGGATACGGCGGGGCCGGGGAGCACGGGAGGCGCCGGATTCGGGACCTTCGCGGGCGTGTTCACACCGTCGATCCTGACGATCCTCGGCGTGATCATGTACCTGAGGTTTGGTTGGGTGGTCGGAAATGTGGGTCTCTGGCAAACGCTGCTGATCGTCACGATCTGCACGTCGATCACCGCCCTGACCGCGCTCTCGATGGCGGCGATCGCGACCGACCGAAAGGTGGAGACGGGCGGTGCGTACTTCATGATCAGCCGGTCGCTCGGGATCGAGATGGGCGGGGCGGTCGGGATCCCTGTGTACTTCGCCCTGGCCTTCTCGGTCGCGCTGTACACGATCGGATTCGCGGAGAGTGTGGTCCGCGTCTTTCCGCGCGTCGACCAGACGCTGCTGGCGGCCATCACGACGATCCTGGTGGCGGTGCTGGCGATCGTGAGCGCGCGGACCGCCATCAAGGCGCAATACTTCATCATGGCGGCGATCGGCATCTCGCTGATCTCCTTCCTGTTCGGCAGTCCCATCGACGACACGACGATCCAGCTGGCGCCGGCCGAGAACCCGGTGGCGGGATTCTGGGTCGTGCTGGCCGTCTTCTTCCCCGCAGTGACGGGGATCGAGGCCGGCGTCAACATGAGCGGCGACCTGAAGGACCCGGCGAAGTCGATCCCCCGGGGCACGCTGGCGGCTCTCGGCGTGGGCTACCTCGTCTACATGACGCTGCCGATCATCCTCTCGACCCGCGCGGATCCCCAGACGCTCATCGACGATCCGCTGGTGATGCGCCAGATCGCTCTCTGGGGGGACGCGATCCTCCTCGGCGTCTGGGGCGCGACGTTGTCCAGCGCGCTGGGGAGCATCCTGGGTGCGCCGCGCGTGCTGCAGGCGCTGGCTCGGGATGGTGTGCTCCCGCGATGGATGCGGATCGTGGGGCGGGGGAGTGGCCCCGACGACGAGCCGCGGGTGGGGACGATCGTCACGCTGGGCGTCGCGCTCGCCGCCGTCAGCCTGGGCGAACTGAACGTGATCGCGCCGATTCTCACGATGTTCTTCCTCGCGTCGTACCTGACCGTCAATCTCGGCGCCGGGCTCGAGAGTCTGCTGGGCAGCCCCTCGTTCCGACCCTCGTTCCGGGTGCACTGGTCCCTCTCGCTGATCGGCGCGGCGGGGTGTGCGGCGATCATGCTGCTCATCAATCCGGTCGCGACGATCGCGGCGGTAGTGGTGATCTCCGGCGTATTCATCTGGCTTCGCAGCCGGGCACTTCGCAGCACATGGGGAGACGTCCGGAAGGGCGTCCTGCTCTCGATCGCCCGCGGTGTCCTTCTCCGGATGGAGGGGGAGGAGATGGACGCCAAGAACTGGCGACCGAATCTGCTCGTCATGTCCGGTGTCCCGTCGGGTCGCTGGCACCAGGTCGAACTCGCGAAGGCGCTGACCCACGGTCGGGCACTGATGACTACCGCGACCGTCATTCCGGAGGGCGCCCGTGGAACCGGAGCCCGTGCCGACATGGAGGAGCGAATCCGCGATTATCTCACTCGCCGAGGGATCGTCTCGCTGGTGAGGGTCGAGGAGGCGGACCGGCCACACGCGGGGATGGAGCAGTTGGTGCGTACGTATGGATTCGGGCCGCTCGTGCCCAATACGGTGCTGATCGGGGCCACTTCGCAGCCCGAGCACCTGGAGTCGTACTGCGACACGATCCGCACCATCCACTCGCTTCGCAGAAACGTCGTCGTGCTCCGTCACAACGAGGAGCGCGGGTACGGGAAACGACGGCGCATCGACGTGTGGTGGGGCGGTCTGCAGAAGAACGGGGGGCTCATGATGATTCTCGGCTACCTTCTGCGGACCAGTGTGGAGTGGAGAAGCGCCACGCTGAACGTCAAACTGATGGTGCCCGACGAGCGAGCTGCAGAAGCGGCGGAGTCGAACCTCGACCAGATCGTCAGCAACCTTCGAATCGGGGCCGAGATCGAGGTGCTGGTCGGCGAGCGCTCCGACTTTCCGCAGCGTCTCCGGACCGCCTCCGCCGACGCGGACCTCGTGCTGATGGGAATGGCCGCCCCGGACAGCATGGACGACTTCGGGGCATACTACCAGCGCATGCAGCGCCTCACCGATGGCCTGCCGACCACGGCGTTCGTGCTGGCATCGCAGGATGTCGACTTCGCGGAGGTGCTTCTCTGAGTTCGCGCCGCGCCGACACGTCCACGACACGACATCAGCCGTCGCCGAGGGCGGTCTCCAGAAGATCGAGGACCTGCGCCGGCGACACGCCGAGCATGCATTCGTGGCGCGGCAGGACGCAGTCGTCGTTCCGGAAGCGACGGTCGAGGCACTCGCCGCATCGACGTTCGGATACCGTCCGCCGGACGTGATCTCCACGTGGCATCCAGAGGGCGAGCGGGCTGGCCCCGACCGCTTCCGCGTCGTTCCCGAAGATGCCGACCGCGGGGCAGCCGACGGCCGCGGCCACATGAAGGGGGCCGGAATCGACCGACACGCAGGCGCGGGCCCGCTTCATCGCCCCCGCAAGCTGGATCGGGGAGGTGCGCCCTCGCAGGTCTTCCACCGCCCGATGCTCCGCCAGCCGCGCTTCGATCAGGCACCCGGGCTGCTCCTCCTGCCCGGGTTTCGGTAGTACACCCACCAATCCGATCGAGAGCATGCGGTCCAGACACCCATCCAGAAAGGTGATCCATGCGTCGGGCGGCCAGAACTTCGCGGACCGCGTGGCGTTTGCGTGGATCAGGACGTCGGGCACGTCGAATGGCGGCTCGGTCGACTCGAGCCGGATATCGAAGAAGTCGGTCTCGATGAAGGACATCCGACAGAAGAGCTCGCCGATGTAGTTGCTGGTGAGGTGACCCTCGTAGCGTTCCAGGAATTCCGGTGTGGTCCAGTCGGGTTCGTCGAGGATGCGCTGCCACGGATGCTCGCCGGTCTCGAGCCGGTCCGAGAGGTTCGGTCCCAGCGCGTTCCCGGCCAGCCAGCGCGCACCGGTAAGCGTGACCAGCGCGGTCGTGTACGGATTGAAGCCGTCGCAGTTGATCGCGAGGTCGTAGCCGCCGTCCGCCGTGCGCTCTCCCATCCTTGTCGCGACCTCCGCAAGCCGGCCCTCCGCCATCGGGAAGATATCGGTGCGCCAGTCGACCCAGGGGCACGCGGCCTCGAAGGCGCGGTTCACCGGGCTTCCGTAGAAGTCGACACAGGCATCGGGCCACCGCTCCTTCAGACCGCGGAGCAGGGGGGTGGTGACGATGAAGTTGCCGAGCTTGGTGGAGCCGAGGACGGCGATGCGAGGCGATGGACCCAGCTCTTCGCCGGCGTATCTACGTCCATGGGCGCCGGGCGTCATGCGGCGTGATCGTCCGTCATCACGGGTGGCAGATCCGACATCGGACTCCTGGATGGAAGGGCGGTGCGGCGCGAAAGATGCGGGAACCCGAGCCTCGAGACCAGCGCCGGTGCGATCTCCGGGTGGGTGGACCGGGACCCCGACCGGTGCGAGCCTCATGGACCTCCGTCCTCAGCCCGCATCCCCGCCTTGTCCAGACTCTCGTTCAGACATGCGTTCGTGGCCCTTCTGCTCGCCGTGGTCGCCACCTCCGTCTACCAGCTGGGCACGGACCAACGCGAGATCGTTCAGGAGTCGTTCGACGTCGGGGACACGCCGGTGCGCGTCTACCGACCGGCGGGTACGGGCTCCGCACCCCTCGTCGTCGTCGCCCACGGATTCGCGGGCTCCCGTCGCCTGATGGAGCCGCTGGCTCTCGCGCTCGCGGGCGGAGGGTATGTGGCGCTGACCTACGATTTCATCGGACACGGAAGCCATCCCCGGCCTCTCACGGGGGACCTGATGAGTCAGGACGGTACGCCGGCACTCCTGATCGATCAGACCGAAGAGGTGGTGGAGGCGGGGCTGGCGCTGCCGTACGTCGATGGGCGGGTGGCGGTAGCGGGGCACTCGATGGCGACGAACATTCTCGTTCGGTACGCGCAGCAGGACGATCGCGTGGACGCGACGGCCGGTATCTCGATGTTCGCACCCACCGTCGACTCGACGTCGCCGCCGAACCTCCTCGCGGTGGCCGGCGCGCTCGAGGGGCGGCTCGCTGCGGAGGGACGACGGGTCGTGGCGATGGTGGCAGATGTGGATTCCGCCGGCGTCGAGCCGTTCGTGACCTACCGGCAGGGGTCGGAGGGAACGGCCCGACGTCTGGTGGTCGCCCCCCGGGTGGAGCACATCGGCGTCCTCTACAGCGCCACCACGCTGGACGAGACCGTCGCGTGGATCGACCGGGCGTTCGGGCGCGACGAATTCGACCCCGCGACGGGTCGGGCCCACGGGCGGGGGCTGTGGATTCTCGCGCTGATGGCCGGTGTCTTTCTGCTGGCACGTCCGCTGGCGGCGACACTCCCTCCCATCGCCGCAACACCGCTCGGGGCCGCCGCGGGCTGGCGCCGAGTCCTTGTGGTCTCGGGGGTCCCCGCCGTGCTCACGCCGCTGATCCTCAGACCGATCCCGACGTCCTTCCTTCCCGTGGTGGTGGGCGACTACCTCGCCGTCCATTTCTTCCTGTACGGGACGCTCACGGCGCTGCTGATCTGGTGGACGGGTGGGCGCCCACGGCCCTCTCGGATTGTCGAGTCGGCAGAGATCGGGGGGCGCAGCGGCGTTCTGGTTCTGGCCGGAAGCGCAGCGATGGTCGCCTTCTTCCTGCTCGCGATCGCATGGCCGCTCGACCTCTTCTTCACCTCCTTCATGCCGGTGCCGGAGAGGCTCCCGCTGCTGGGGGCCGTGCTGGTCGGCACCATCCCGTACTTCCTGGCCGACGAGTGGCTCACCCGAGGCGCCGATTCGCGACGGGGCGTCTACCCGCTCACCAAGCTCTTCTTCCTGCTCTCGCTCGGTGGGGCGGTCGCCCTCGACTTCGACGGGCTCTTCTTCCTGATCCTGATCGTCCCCATCGTGCTCGCCTTCTTCGTCGTGCACGGCCTCTTCAGCCGCTGGGTCTACCGGAGCACGGGTTCACCGCTGGTCGCGGGGCTGGGCAACGCGGTGGCGTTCGCGTGGGCGCTGGCGGTGACGTTCCCGCTCTACGCCGGCCCGACCCAGTGATGTGTCGCAGAGGTCTCGCGTCCGTCACCGAGAGCTTGGAAACGGCGCTCGAATGCACACGCCTCCGGTGACGTCACTGCCGAGGTGGTCGGGCGGACCGGGTGCGGCCCGGACCGGTCGGTGCCGGTCTGGTGGGGATCGGCCGACGTGGGCGAGTCACCGACGCCTGCGCCGCAGCAGGACCAGGTAGATCACGCCATTCACCAGGAGAACGGCCACGCCGAGGCCGATCTGGACCCCACGGGTGAGCCCGGCCGGGTAGAGCACGGCGGTCACGTAGTGCTCGATGAAGCCACCCTCGTAGCCGACCTGCCCGGCGCGTCGGCGCAAGTCGTTCTCGAGGGGTGTGAGTGGGCAGATACCTCCGGTGAACTCGATCCACACCCCCCACGCCGCGCAGGGGAGGTGCAGCCACGCCACGCGTGCCCAACGCAGGACGAGGAGCCCTCCGGCCGCGACGAACACGACGAAGAAGGCGTGAAGGAGGAGCACGGTGTCCGCCAGAAGTCCCCAGGGCACGCCGCGACCTCAGCCGGAACCCGGCCCGGGTGGCCCGGCCCGCTCCTCCGCGTCCGGCGAACGCTCTCCACCCCGCTCGGCATCCCGGTCTCCCAGGGCCCGCTCTACCGCCGCTCGCATCGCCGGTCCCGCGAAGTACCCCACCACCCGATGCCGCACGACGCCGTCGGCACCGATCACGAAGGTCGTGGGGAAGGCGCCGATGCCCCCGAACGCCCTCCGCGCCCCCGCCGTAGCGAACCCGACGGGATACTCGATGCCGCGCTCGTCGAGCCAGTCCCGGACCCGATCGATCCCTCCCGCGTCTCCGGAAAACCCCACGACGCGCACGCCCTGCCGCTCGTACTGCTCGTGCAGCTTCTGCAGCACCGGCATCTCGAGCCTGCAGGGCCCGCACCACGTCGCCCAGAAGTTGGCGACCACCACGTCGCCCGACAGCTCGTTCGAGGTCAGCGTTTCCCCCTCGAGCGTGGTAAGCGACCATTCCGGACTGGATCCCTCGATCGGACCGATCCCCGTCCAGGCCGACAGCTGCGGGCCGAGGCGCTCGAGGACGAACAGCGCCACCGCGATCCAGAAGACGACCTCGACGACGCGCAGCACGCGCCGCCACATCGGAGTCGGCTCCCGGGTCGCGGCGGCGGTGCTCACGACGCCAGCGTCGGGTCCCAGTCGGCGAGCTTGTGACGTCCGTCGCAGAACGGCTTGTTCTCGCTCTGGCCGCAGCGGCACAGGTAGATCGGCTTGCCGTCGCGGGTCGGGAGCGCATTGCCCTCGGCGTCGAGGAGGTCGATCTCACCCTCGACCTTGAGGGACCCGTTGTCGGATACGGTGATTCGGACGTCGGCCATGTGGTTCTCCTTGCCTGGGGATCTGCCGGGGGAGCATCCCCGCGGCTACGTTGATCAGGTGCCCGTAGGTGAACCCCCGCAAGGTCGTCGGGGTTCTTTCGGGCAGAGCGACGAACAGCTGAACCGGCCCCGAAACCGAGCGAATTCGTGAGTATCTGGCCTCGAAGGAAGTCCACTGCCGTCGACATCGGTGGCGTCTGGACCGGGGGAGACAACCCCGTCCGGGTGCAGTCGATGACCAACACCGACACCGCCGACGCCGAGTCGACCGCGAAGCAGGTCGCCGAGCTGTATCTCGCCGGGAGCGAGATCGTGCGGGTGACGGTGAACAACGAACCGTCGGCGAAGGCCGTGCCCGAGATCGTCCAGCGGCTCGACGACGCAGGGCTCGACGTCCCGATCGTCGGAGACTTCCACTACAACGGGCACATCCTGCTCGCGAAGTATCCGGAGACGGCCGACGCACTCGCCAAATACCGGATCAATCCGGGCAACGTCGGTACCAGCCGGCGCGACGAGAACTTCACCTCGATCGTCCAGGTCGCCATCGATCACGGAAAGCCCGTTCGGATCGGAGTGAACTGGGGCTCTCTCGACCAGCGCCTGCTGACCGAACTGATGGACGAGAACGCCACGTCCTCCCAGCCGAAAGGCGCGAAGGAGGTCATGCTCGAGGCGATCTGCCAGAGTGCCATGCGGAACGCCGAGCTGGCCGAGGAGGTGGGACTCGGACACGACAGGATCGTGCTCTCCGCCAAGGTCTCCGTGGTTCCGGATCTGATCACCGTCTACCGCATGCTGGCGCCGCGCTCGGACTATGCGCTCCACCTCGGTCTGACGGAAGCGGGGATGGGCGCCAAGGGAATCGTGGCGACGACGGCCGCTCTCGGTCCGCTGCTCATGGAGGGAATCGGTGACACCATCCGCGTGTCGCTGACGCCGCGCCCGGGTGGCGATCGGACCGAAGAGGTCCGGGTTGCGCAGCAGATCCTCCAGTCGCTGGCGATCCGCGCGTTCGAGCCGCAGGTGACGTCGTGCCCCGGGTGCGGCCGGACGACCTCGACCTTCTTCCAGGAGATGGCCGAGGACATCCAGGGCTGGATCCGGGACCAGATGCCCGTGTGGCGTGAGAAGTATCCGGGCGTGGAGGAACTCGATGTCGCCGTGATGGGGTGCGTCGTGAACGGCCCGGGCGAGTCGAAGCACGCCAACCTCGGGATCTCACTACCGGGGACATTCGAGGAACCCAAGGCGCCCGTCTACGTCGATGGGGAGCACTACACGACGCTCAAGGGTGAAGGGCTCGTCGACGAATTCAAGGGAATTCTCGAGAGCTACGTGGTGAAGAACTTCGGCGAGGGCGCGGAGTTGGAGACGGCGGGAGCCTGAGTTCGAGGTGCGTATCCGCGCCGTGTCCCGCGAAACATCGCGAGATGTCACCGCCCCCCAGCTGACGACCTGCCCTCATGACTGAACGACGCTACGACGACGACGAGATCCGAAAGATCCTCGCGCGCGCCACGGAGCTTCGACCCGAGTCCGACGCCGGTCCGCCGATCCCCGGACTCCTGCAGGCCGAGCCCGACCCGTCGGGGCAGCGCGGCCTCACAATCACCGAGCTCGAGGCCGTCGCAGAGAAAGCCGGCATTCCCGCATCCCGGATCGTGGAGGCTGTCGCCGAGTTCGATCTCGACCGATCACTGGACGCCTCCGGCGACACGCATTTCGGTGCGGAGCTCGGCGTGAGGCACGATGTTCTTCTGTCGCGACTCCTGACCGAGTCGGAGTGGGACCGATTCGTGGTTCAGCTGCGCGACGTTTTCGGGACGAGCGGAACCGTACGATCGGAGGGCTCACTCCGGACGTGGACGGGTGATGGGGCGACGGTTCTGCTCGAGCCGCTGGACGATGGGGCACGGCTCCGCTTCGAGTCCCGGGACAGTTCGTCGAAGTCGCTTGTGGACGGGGGAGTGGCGCTCGTGGGATCCGCCGGAATCATGGGGGTTCTGCTCGGGATTCTCGTGCCGGTCTCCGGAAAGCCTCTACCGGGGATCCTCCTCGCCACCGTGCTCGCCATTCTCGGATTCGGTGCGGGACTCTGGGCGCTCGGACGCCATGCCGCGTCGACGAACCGATCCAAGCGTGGGAGGGACTTTTCACGCATCGGAGCGGAGGCCCGCCGGATCGCCGGGGCCGAGCGAGACTCCCGCGGGCCGTGATGTGAGCGAGTGCCGACGCAGGGAGTTCCGCGGCGACATCACCCTCCCGGCACGTCCGGGCCCCCTCGATCCGCGCGCCACAGGAATTCGAGCAGCGCTCTGACCTCCGCGGCATCGGCCCCGACGTTCAGCATCCGGACCCCGTACTCGTCGTAGAGGCGGGCGGCGACCGTATCGCTCACAAGCATCGAGTCGGGATTCGCGATCATGGCTCGGATCCATCCCGGAGTCCGGCGGAGCGTGACCCCCCCGAGGTTGGGCCCGAGGCCGGCCTCCGCGTCCTCGCCGCCGATGTAGTGGCATGCTGCGCAGTTTCGACGGAAGAGAGCCGCACCTGCGTCGGCCATCCGGGTATCGACCACGGCGTCGGGCGAAGGAAGGGGACGATCGGCCCACTCCGGGTCCACATCCGCACCCTTTCGGCATGCGGATAGTGCGTTCATAATGGCGAGCGAAGCCACGAGCGTCGTGATACGTAGACGGGTCATGGTTGAACATACCAGTCCGGCGCATCCCGTCATGGCCCCGAGCGCGCGTGGGGCGCAACATGAGTCGGGGACGGGCAACGTTTCCACCGCCGGGACCATCTCACGCGTGGACAACGCAGGACCCCGACGTACGTCCCCTGAAGGAACGACACCCGACAGGTTCCCCGCACCCGGCACAGCCACATGGCGTTTTCGCGGACCACCCTCTCCGTCACGACCGTCGTCGTGATCCTCGCGCTCATCGGTGGCGGCGTCTGGTGGCGCCTCAGGCCCGAACCGGAGACGGAGGGTGACGAGGCTGTGGCGGCGGAGGAGGATTCTCCGGTATCCGTCGAGGGCAGTTCGACCCAGTTCTCCACCGACATCCCGCAGGCAGTGACCGGATCCGAGGTGCTCCGTGACACGCTCTGGATCTCCGTCAGCGCGACGGGCCGCGCGGTCGCCAACCGCGAGGTCCTGCTGTCCGCCCAGACGGAGGGCTTCCTGCGGGAACTGCCCGTGCGCGAGAGCCAGGCGGTGTCCGAGGGCGACCTTCTGGTGCAGATCGACACGACGGAGCTGGCGCTCGCGCTGCAGGAGGCCGAGGCCAACCTTCGCGAGGCGCAGGCGACGTTCCGGGCCCGGACGCTCTTCGACGACTCGATCTCGGATGCGCGGGTCCGCGAACAGCGGCGCGAAGTGATCCGCGCCAGCAGCGGGCTCAACGGCGCCGAGGTCGCGGTCCGTCGAGCCGAGCTGGATCTCGAGCGCGCTCGCATCGTGGCGCCCTTCGGCGGTCGGATCGGTGACCTGGCCGTCTTCGAGAGCCAGTACATCACCTCCGGTACCGAGCTGTTGCGGATCGTGGATATCGAACCCATCAAGGTCGAGATCGGTGTTCTGGAGCGGGAGATCGGGATGCTCGCGCCCGGACGTTCGGCGCGCGTCCGCTTCACGGCCTTCCCGGACGAGGTGTTCGAGGGGCGGATCGAGTCGATCAACCCGATCGTCGATCCAGAGGAGAGTTCGGCGCGCGTCACGGTCGTGCTGTCCAATCCGGGAGGCCGCATCAAACCGGGGATGCACGCCGAGGCCGAGCTCGAGGCGCGGAGCTTCGCCGACCGTGTACTCGTCCCGCGCTCCGCCGTACTCCAGCGTGGTGACGTACTGGACCGCGAGATCGTCTTCGTGTTCGAGCCGGACGAAGTCACCGACGGGGTACCGAGCGAGACCGGCACGGCGCTGTGGCAGTACGTGCGCACCGGGGAGGAGAGTTCCGAGTATTTCGAGATCGTGCCCGACGAGGAGATCGGGATGGTGAACCCGGGCCAGTGGGTGCTGACGGATGGGCACCACTACCTGGCTCACGACACCCGGGTACGACTGGTCGAGAATGTCGCGCTGGCGGGTGGGAGGCCGGGCGGATGAGGGCGCTCGCGCCGGTGAGCTCCATGGCGGCCGCGGCGGCCGTGTTGCTCGGGCCGCTCGCGGGCCCGGTCGTGGCGCAGCAGCCGGGCGACCCCCTCACGCTCGACGAGGCTCTCACGATCGCGCGGGTGCAGAATCCGTCCGTGCGCCAGGCGACCAATCAGCTGTCTCTCAACGAGCCGGAGCGGTGGAACTTCCTGTTCGGCGAACTGATGCCGAGCGTGTCGCTCAACGCGTTCAGCACCGGCTACAACGGCAATGTCCAGCGCCGCGCGACGGACAACTTCGGCAACCCGATCGAATCGCCGACCGCGGACTGGGTCTACTTCTCGAACACCCGGCAGGACCTGACGCTCTCCTGGCAGGTGAGCGGTCCGTCGATCTTCAACGCCATGGACCGTCGGGAGAACACGCTGGAGTCACGTTCGGCGGGGGTGGAGGCGGCGCAGTGGACGCTCCGCGGCCAGATTCACCGACAGTTCTTCGAGGCACAGGAGCAGACCGCACTGCTGGAGGTCGAGGAGGCGCTGCTCGACGGACGGCAGATCGACTACGAATCGGCAGAGCAGCGATTCGAGCTGGCGGGAGTCTCCCGCGTGGAGGTGCTCAACGCCGAGGTGCAGATCCAGCAGCAACAGATCGCGATCGAGCAGCAGCGCGGCGCCCGTGAACAGGCGCTCCTGACGCTCCGCCAGACGCTGGGCGGGGAGGAGGTACCCGGAATCGCCGAGGAGTCCCTCCCGATCTTCGAGCCCGCATTGCTCGACGCCGAACGTCTGGTCGGGACCGCGCTCTCGAACAACCCCGATCTCCGGAGTGCCCGGGCGAACGTCTCCGATGCGCGGATCCAGGTGCGCGAGTCGAGGGAGTCCTGGTGGCCGACGCTCGGGGTGAGCTATCGGCTGTCCCGCAATGCGCAGGACCGCGAGACTTCCGCACTCCTGGACCTCGGGTACGACGAGATCGACATCGGGCAGAACTTCGGGGTGACCCTGTCGTTCAACGCCTTCGACAACTTCTTCGGCATGCGCGAGCAGCAGGCGAGTTCGCGGGTACAGCTCGCCAATCAGGAGATCACGCTCGATCAGGAGCAGCTCCAGGTCGAGGCGGACGTCCGCTCGAATCTCGTCGCGCTCCAGAATGCCTGGCGCACGCTCCAGATCGCGGATCGCTCGGAGGAGATCGCCCAGCAGGCCACGGCGCTCGCCCGCGAAGAGTACGCCCTCGGCCTGCTGACCTTCGAAGAACTCCAGGAGACGGTCGAGCAGGAGGCCACGGCCCGCCGGCAGGCCCTCACGAGCCGCTACGCCTTCGTCGACGCCCTGATCGCCCTGGAGGAATCCGTCGGCGTTCCGGTCCGGCCACAGGGCGTGTCCCAGCCCGGCGGGGAGACCGACTGATGTCGATTCCGGGAACCTCCACCCGACGGCCCGTAGCCGTTGCCATGCTGTTCCTGGCGATCATTCTCCTCGGGATCATCTCCTACGTCCGGCTGCCGATCGACCTGCTGCCCGACGTGAGCTACCCGCGGCTCGTGATCTTCACGTCGTACCCGGACGCCGCGCCCGCCGACGTCGAGCGGATCATCACCCGGGACATCGAGGGTGGGGCCGCCTCCGTGGCCGGTGTGGAGCGGACGGAGTCGGTGTCGCGAGAGGGCGTGAGCCTCGTCACGCTCCAGTTCGCGTGGGGCACGGACATGGACTTCGCGATGCTCAATGTCCGGGAGCAGATCGACGAGATCGCGGACCAGCTCCCCGACGCGGCCACCCGCCCGAGTATCCTCAGGGTCGACCCCGAGTCCGAACCGGTGATGGCGCTCTCGGTCTCGGGTACGAGCGATCTCCAGTCCACCAAGGAGATTGCCGAGACGGTCTTCCGGCGGCGTCTCGAACAGCTCGACGGGGTCGCGCAGGCCGCGGTCACCGGGGGACGGGATCGCGAGATCCAGGTCTATGTCGAGCCCGAGCTCCTCACCGCGTACGGGCTCACGATGGAGCAGGTCTCGACCGCGCTCGATCGAGCCAACATCAACTCGACGGGAGGAAGCATCGTCGAGGGTCGATATCGGTACCCGCTACGCACGGTCGGAGAGTTTCGGACCGTGTCGCAGATGGAGGAGGTCGTCGTGGCGCGCCAGGCGACCGCCGAGGGGGGACCGCGGACGGTCCGCCTCCGCGATGTCGGACGTGTGGTCGACGGATTCGCGGATCGGGAGACGATCGCGCTCTACAATGGCGCCGAGGCGGTCGGCATCCTCGTCTTCAAGGAGTCGGGCGCCAATACGGTGAATGTCGCCGAGACCGTCGACGAAACGCTGGTCCAGCTGCGTGCGGAGTATCCCGAACTGGCCCTCGACATCGCGACGTCCCAGGCCGACTTCATCTCGGATTCGATTTCCAACGTCGTTTCGGCGCTGATCTTCGGAGGGATCCTCGCCTTTCTGGTCCTCTTCCTCTTCCTGCGCGACCCTCGCTACCCCTTCGCGATCGCGGCGGCGATTCCCATTTCGGTGATCGGCACCTTCGCGCTCATGGAGGCGTTCGGAGTCTCGCTGAACATCATGAGCCTCGGCGGACTCGCCCTCGGCGTCGGGATGCTGGTCGACAACTCCATCGTCGTGCTCGAGAACATTTTCCGGCACCGCGAGGATGGGGAGCCTGGACTGGTCGCGGCCGCTCTCGGGGCCGAAGAGGTTCAGGGCGCGATCACCGCTTCCACGCTGACGACGATCTCGGTCTTCGGGCCGATCATCTACGTCGAGGGCGTCGCGGGCGAGCTCTTCAGCGATCTGTCGCTGGCGGTCGCCTTCTCGCTGCTCGCGAGCCTGCTCGTTGCGCTGACGCTGCTTCCGATGATGGCGGCACGCTTCACGCTGCCGCAGGACGTCTCGACGGAGCCGCTCATCGAGCCGCGTCCGAAGGCGGTCGGGGTCTGGGGGAAGACGAAGCGCGTCTTCTTCTGGATCTTCGTCGGCCCCTTCATAGCGATCCGTGCGCTCTTCCGGCTAGGGAGGGAGCTCGTCATCTTCTGGGGCCGTGGCATCGGCTCGGTGACGGGCCGCGTGTTCAAGCCGCTTCTCGACAGCTTCGACCGCGCCTTCGACCGGTTCGCCGCGCGCTACCACGCGGCGCTCGAGTGGTCGCTCGACCACCGGGCGGTCATCCTCGGTGGCTCGGCACTCGCGCTCGCGCTCGCCTCCGTTCTCGGGGGTACGCTGCCCCGCAACCTGCTTCCGGACGTCGACCAGGGCAGCTTTCGCGTGGGGCTGGTGATGCCCGAGGGCACCGCGATCGCCGCGACCGCCGAGGCCGCCGAGGAGATCGAGACCGCGCTGCTCGAGGATCCCTCGGTCGATGCGGTGTTCGGTCGTGTGGGGCGCGATGTCCGGGCCTACGCGGAGGGCAATGAGGAGTCCGGACTGAACTCCGCCGTATTCGACGTGCGGTTGCGGCCCGGCGAGCCGACCGAGGACGTCATCGCACGGGTGCGCCCGATCGCGGCCGACTTCACGGAGGCGACGCTCACCTTCGAGCAGGGGCGCGCGACAGCCCTCGGCGCGATCCTCGGTGGTACGGATGCCGACGTGGCCGTTCGGGTGATGGGCGAAGACCTCGATCTGATGCGCGCCCGGGCCGATGAAGTCGCGGGTCGACTCTCCGGCCTCGAGGCGCTCGCCAACGTTCGTGTGGGAACGGCCGAGGGCACGCCTCAGCTCAGCGTCGAGATCGACTACGCCGCCGCCGCGCGCTTCGGCATCGAGCCCCAAACGGTGGCGCGGACCATCGAACGCGCGAACCGGGGAGAACTCGCGACCGAGTTCGTCGACTTCGACCGCAAGATCGACGTGATCGTCAGCCTGCCCCCCGACCAGCGGTATTCCCGCTCTTCTCTCGACAACCTCCGGGTGCAGGGCGTGCCGCTGCGCGAGCTGATCGTAGTGCGCGAGTCGATCGGACCCGCGGAGGTACACCGCGAGGATCAGGGCCGTGTGATCCCCGTCTATGCGGACGTGGTGCAGGGGGGTCTGGATGCCGGAATCGTAGACATCGAGGCTGCCCTGTCGGACATGCGCAATACCGTCGAGCTGCGCATGGAGGTCGGCGGCGAGAACGAGGAGATGCGGCGGTCCTTCAGGGACCTCGCCTTCGCCTTCGCGCTGGCGCTGATCCTCGTCTACATGATCCTGGCCGCGCAGTTCGAGTCGTTCGTGCACCCCTTCACGATCCTCACCGCGGTGCCCCTGGCGCTCGTGGGCGCGATCGCTGCGCTCTGGCTGACCGGCGACGGGCTCCACACGATGAGTCTCATCGGGATCGTGATCCTGATCGGAATCGTGGTGAACGACGCCATCGTGAAGGTCGACTTCATCGTGCAGGCGCGTGAGCGGGGCGCAGAACTCCGTGACGCGATACTCGAGGCGGGCAGCGTTCGACTCCGGCCGATCGTGATGACGACGGTCACCACGGTACTCGGGCTCACGCCGATGGCGATGGGCATCGGGCGCGGGGCGGACCTCCGTGCGCCGCTCGCGGTCTCGGTCATCGGCGGGCTGCTCATGGCGACCGTCCTCACACTGATCGTCGTGCCTGTCGTCTACTCCGTGGTCGAGGGCGCCCGCGAGCGGGTCTTCGGGGCCACCGGCGTCTCCCGTCGGACCGGACCTGTCGATACGGACCCGGCGCCTCAGGGAGCGGATTGAGCATGACCGCGATCAGTGGGGAGACGGCATGATACAACTGAGTATCCGCCGCCCCGTCGCGGTCGCGATGACCTACGCGGGGGTGGCGCTCCTCGGGCTTTTCGCCTGGCAGAACATCCCGATCGAACGGCTGCCCAATACGCAGCTGCCGGAGCTGAACATGTCGGCGAGCTGGCCGGGCGCCTCCCCCGAGACGGTCGAGGCCTTTCTGACCTCCCCGCTCGAGTCGATGGTGCAGCAGGTCCAGGGAGTCGAGGAGGTGCGCTCCACATCTTCGGAGAACTCGGCGTCGATCACGGTCGAGTTCGCGATCGACACCGACATGGACTTCGCGCGTCTCGACCTCTCCGAGCGCCTCTCCCAGATCCGCGAGGAGCTGCCCGAGGGTGTCCGGAACGTCACCGTCACCCCGTACGTGCCCGACGAATTCGAGGACCAGAACGCCCCCTTTCTCTACTACACCTTCACCGGCCCCTACACGCTGGAGGGGCTCCAGCTGCATCTGGACGAGGTCGTGGTGCCCGAGCTGCAGCGCATCGAGGGTGTAGGTGCCGTGCAGACCGGCGGTGCCCGGGACCGGGTGCTCGAGGTCCGCGTCGACGAGGCAGCCACACGCTCCATCGGCCTCAATCCGAACGAGATCGGGGCGCGGATCCGGAATCTCGACCTCGTCCAGGAGGCCGGCGCCGTCCGCGAGGGAGACGAGGAGTTCACGGTCACGATCGTCAACCGGCCCGAGTCGGCCCAGGACATCCGGGACGCCATCATCGCGCGTGCGGGACAGCGCATCGTGCGCGTTTCGGATGTAGCCACGATCTCGGACGCCTTCTCGGAGCCGACTTCGCTCGAGCGGATCAACAGCAGCCCGGCGGTCTACCTCCGGCTGCAGAAGGAGATCGGGGCGAACACCGTCCGCGTGACCGACCGCGTGAAGGAGCGGATGGCGGAGCTGGAGGAGCTGAATCCGTACGGTGCCCGCTTCATCCTCGAGCGGGAGGAGAGCGAGGAGATCCGCGAGGAACTCGCCGACCTCCGGACGCGCGCGATCGCCGCCGGTGTCGTGATTTTCTTCGTGCTCCTCCTCTTCCTCGGCTCACTCCGGTCCGCGGCACTGATCTTCGCGACGATCGCCTTCAGCGTCCTCATTTCGCTGAACCTGATCTACTTCAGCGGTCTCACGCTGAACCTTCTGACGCTCACCGGGCTGGCGCTCGGATTCGGGCTGATCGTGGACAACTCGATCGTGGTGCTCGAGAACATCTACCGGCGATGGCAGACGGGGGAGTCGCCGGTCCAGGCCGCAGGCACCGGAGCGCGCGATGTCGTACTGCCGATCTTCGCGTCCACGGCGACCACGCTCATCGTCTTCGTTCCCTTCGTGTACCTGCAGGGCGAACTCCGGATCTACTACGTACCGCTCGCTCTGGTGGTCGCGCTGACGCTCACCGCCTCGATCTTCGTGGCCTTCACCCTCATTCCGTCGCTGGCCGCCCGATGGATCGGAGCGGGTGGACGGGAGCGCGGGGCGGTGCCGGTTTCCGGTACGTCGATGGCCTTCGCTGCCACCGGGACGCCCGACCACGGCGACGCACTCGCCGAGCGTTCGTCCGGCGACGGCGACGGCAACGCCGGTTCGGCGGACAGCGGGCCTCCGGACGGCGGGGGGCGCCCACCCCTCTATGTGCTGTTCTACGAGTCGCTGATCGGCTTCAACCTGCGGCACCCGGTGATCGCCATCCTGGTCACCGTGGCCTGCTTCGGCGGCTCGTGGTACCTCTTCGACGAGCACGTGCCGACGGGCCGGGTCTGGGGAGGCGGCAGCGGGTCCAGCGAGTCGTACGTCAACATCAGCATTCGGCTCGAGCGCGGGTCCAATCTCGAGCGCACCGACCAGCTCGTCCGTTTCTTCGAGGAGAAACTCGAGCTCATCCCCCAGGTGGAGCAGTATCGGTCTTCCGTCTTCCAGACGCGGGGCCAGATTCGTGTCGACTTTCCGGATTCCCTGGAGTACACGGCGGTCCCGAACGCGATCAAGGATCAGATGTTCGCGAGCAGCCTCACGTATACGGGGGCCGAGGTGCGGGTGCGCGGGGTCGGGCCGGCGTTCAACCGCAACGAGTTCTACGGCGGCGGCGGTTCGCCCCCGACATACCGGATCCAGGTGCTCGGCTACAACTACGAACGGGTCCGGGAGATCGCCGAGGATCTTGGGTCTCGGCTGCTTCGAGTTCCGCGGGTCGTGGACGTCGACACCAACGCCTCGGGCGGCTACACCCGGGAGCGCGCGCTCGAGTACGTGCTCGACGTCGACCGCGACGCTCTCGCCCAGCACGACATGAGCGTGGCGGATTTCGACGCCCAGGTCGGGGCGGCGATCCAGACGGAGGGAGGGCGGAGCAGGATCCGGATCGGCGCCGACGAGGTCGCCTTCCAGGTGAAGATCCGCGACATCGAGGACCAGGACGTCCTGAAGCTGATGCAGACGATGCTGCAGGCGCCGAGCGGTGAGGCGGTGCGTGTGGCCGACGTGGCGACGGTCGAGGCGCGCGAGGTACTCGCCAACATCCGTCGCGAGAATCAGCAGTACGAGCGGACGGTGGCGTACGAGTTTCGCGGCCCCTCACGACTCGGCGACGTCTACCGCGACCGGATCATCGAGACCACCGACCTGCCGCCCGGCTACTCCATCGAGGAGACGACGCCGAACTTCTTCGGCCGCGACCAGCGCAACCAGATCAATCTGGTGCTCGCGATCTCGATCCTGCTCGTCTACATGGTGACCTCGGCGCTCTTCGAGAGCCTCAAGCAGCCCATGGCGGTGCTCCTGACGGTGCCGATGGCGCTGATCGGGGTCTTCCTGATCTTCTTCTACGCGGAGGCGACCTTCACCCGAGAGGCGTATGTCGCGGTGATCATGATGGGCGGCATCGTGGTCAACAACGCGATCCTGCTGGTGGACCATGTGAACAGGGTACGCGCGGAATCCGGGCTCGTGCTGTACGAGGCCGTCCTCAAGGGCACGCTCGAACGCGTGCGACCCATCCTCATGACCACGGCCACCACGGTGTTCGGCCTGCTGCCGCTCGTGCTCTTCACGGAGTCGGCGGATTCGTCCATCTGGAACGCGCTCGCCTACACCCTCATCGGAGGTCTGCTGAGTTCGACGCTCTTCGTGCTCACGGTCACCCCTGTGCTGTACTGGCTGTTCGAGGCCAGGCGGGAGGACCGGGCGTGGCTGAGGGCGAAGATGGGGAAGGGCGGGCCGCCCGCTACACCCGCGACCGCGCCGCTCGACACTTCACCCGCGCCGGGGATCTCCTAGCTTTACGAAGACCAGAGTTCCCCGAACGGAGATCCAGGGTGGCCGACGCCTCCAATTCAGCATCCGACGCCCCCCGCCGCGGACGCGACTTCATCCGCACCATCATCGATCGTGACCTCGAGGCCGACCGGTTCGACGAGGTGGTGACGCGCTTCCCGCCGGAACCGAACGGCTATCTGCACCTTGGACACGCCAAGTCGATCTGTCTCAACTTCGGGCTGGCCCGGGAGTACGGGGGGCGGTGCAATCTCCGGTACGACGACACCAACCCGCTGACCGAGGACGAGGAGTTCACCGCCTCGATCGCCAGGGATGTCCGCTGGCTCGGATTCGAGTGGGACGACCTGTGCCATGCCTCGGACTACTTCGAGCGGATGTACGAAGTCGCGGAGAAGCTGATCCTCGACGGGAAGGCATACGTCGACTCGTCGAGCGAGGCGGAGATCCGGGAGGCGCGCGGCACCGTTACCGAAGCCGGCCGACCCACGCCCTGCCGTGACCGTTCGGTCGAGGAGAATCTCGACCTCTTTCGACGCATGCGTCGGGGAGAGTTCGAGGACGGCGCGCATGTTCTCCGAGCGAAGGCTGACCTCGCATCTCCCAACATGATCATGCGCGACCCGGTGTTCTATCGGATCCGGCACGCGCATCACTACCGCGCCGGCGACGACTGGTGCATCTACCCGCTGTACGATTTCGCGCACTGCCTCGAGGACGCCTTCGAGGGGATCACGCACTCCCTCTGCACCCTCGAGTTCGACAACAATCGCGAGATCTACGACTGGATCATGGATCATGGAGGCTTCGAGGAGCCGCGGAACCACCAGTACGAGTTCGCACGTCTGAACCTCGACTACACCGTGCTGTCGAAGCGGAAGCTCCGGCGGCTGGTCGAGGAGGGTCACGTCGACGGCTGGGACGATCCCAGGATGCCGACGATCGCAGGGCTGCGGCGTCGAGGCGTGCCTCCCGCCGCCATCCGATCCTTCTGCGACATGATCGGCGTGGCCAAGTCCGATTCGCGCGTGGACATCGGGAAGCTCGAGTACGCGATCCGCGATACGCTGAACGTCACGGCCCCTCGCGTGATGGCCGTGCTGGATCCGATCCCGCTCGAGATCATCAACTGGGAGGTCGATCGGGTCGAGGAACTCGAGGTCGATCGTTTCCCCGGGATCGATGCACCGGAGGGAGAGCCGGACACCCGGAGTGTCACCTTCGGCCGCCGCATCTTCATCGAGCGGGACGACTTCACGGAGGATCCGCCGGAGGGGTGGCGCAGACTCGCTCCGGGGCGGGAGGTACGCCTGCGGGGTGCTTGGGTCCTGAGGTGCGAAGAGATCGAGCGGAACCAGGAGGGCGAGGTGGTCGGCCTGCGAGGAACCATCGACCCCGAATCGCTGGGTCGGAATCCCGACGGCCGGACGGTGAGCGGCACGATCCACTGGATCTCGGAGCGAGACGGGGTGGCGGCCGACGTCCATCTGTACGACCGGCTCTTCTCCGTCGCCGATCCCGAGGCCGCCTCGGACGACGACGAGGACGGGGACTTCACCGACCACCTCGACCCGAACTCCCTCACCGTGGTGTCGGATGCCCTCGTCCCCCGGGACGTCCTCGCCCTCGAAGGCGGTCAGGCGGTCCAGTTCGAGCGGCTCGGGTACTTCGGGCCGGATCCGGAGTCGACGCCCGCGCGCCCGACCTTCAATCGGATCGTGACGCTCAAGGACACATGGTCGAAGCGCGCCTCCGGCGATCGCAGCGGGACCTCCGGCAGCTCCGCCGGGCGAAGGGACGCCGACGCACCCGCAAAGACCGTCATCTACCAGACCGACGAGGACCGGGTGTCCGACGAGCGCAGCGCGGCTCGTGAGGCCGATCCCGTGCTCGCGAAACGGTTCGCGCGCTACCGGCAGGAGCTCGGCCTCGATCTCGGCGACGCGGACGTCCTCTCGGGAAATCGCGCGATCGGCGACCTCTTCGAAGGGGCCCTCGGGGCCCACGACGATCCCTCGGATGTCGCGGCCTGGGTCGTGAACGAGGTGCGGGGCCTTCTCGACGGCCGCGAGGCGGACGAGCTCCGTTTCGATGGTAGCGCCCTCGGTCGTCTCCTCGCCGCGGTGGCGCGTGGCGAGGTCTCCCGGCGAGGCGCGAAGACCGTACTCGACCGAATGGATGGAGCCGGCGGTGATCCTGCGGACATCGTGACCGAACTCGGCCTGGTGAAGGTCTCGGACGCGGCGGACCTCGAACCGGTCGTCCGCAAGGTCCTGGCCGACTGGCCCGAAAAGAGGGCCGAATACCGTGCCGGGAACCGCAATCTCCTGGGCCTGTTCATGGGCCAGGTCATGAAGGCCACCGGCGGAAACGCCGACCCGCGGATGGCGCGTGAACTGCTGCAGAACGCACTCGACGGCGACGACTGAGGCACCCGTCGCTCCCCCCCACCCTCACGAACCACACACGATGTCGATTCGAGTCCGATTCGCGCCGTCCCCCACCGGATACCTCCATGTCGGGGGTGCTCGCACCGCACTGTTCAACTGGCTCCTCGCCCGAAGCAGGGGAGGGACGTTCATCCTCCGCATCGAGGACACCGATCGAGACCGCTCCAGCGATTCGCACACCCAGGCGATCCTCGATGGTCTGGCCTGGCTCGGTCTCGACCTGGACGAGGGACCCTCCTTCCAGAGCGATGGCGTCGATCGACACGCGACTCTGGCACGCAGGCTGCTCAGTGAGGGCAAGGCGTATCGAGATTTTTCGTCGCCGGACGATCTCCGGGCCGAAGCAGAGCGACTCGGGGTCGGCCATCCGTCGACGCTGGCGCGGCGATGGGCGGACGACATGGGTGAAGAGGAGTCGGAGCGTCGGGCCGCGGCGGGCGAGCCGTTCGCGATCCGGATTCGCGTCCCGGTGGGTCAGACGCGCTGGACCGACCTGGTCCACGGACCGATGAGCTTCGACAATCACGACATCGACGACTTCGTGATTCTCCGGGCGGACGGGTCGCCGGTGTACAACCTGGCCGTCGTGTCCGACGATGCGGAGCAGCGCATCGACACCGTCATCCGCGGAGACGACCACATTTCCAATACGCCGAAGCAGATCCTTCTCTATCGGGCGCTCGACTTCGCCGTACCGGAGTTCGGTCACGTGCCGATGATCCTGGGGTCGGATGGCAAGCGCCTGTCCAAGCGACACGGGGCTACGGCGGTGGAGGAGTACGCGGAGCAGGGGATCCTGCCCGACGCGATGGTCAACTACCTCGCTCTGCTCGGATGGAACCCGGGCGACGAGCAGGAAGTGATGGATCGAGACACCCTCGTCGATCGTTTCTCGATGAAGCGCGTGAATCACACGAGCGCCGTGTTCGACACCGAGAAGCTGGGGTGGATGAACGGCCGGTATCTCGCGGAGATGCCCGTCCCGGACGTCCTCCCGCTGTTCGTGGAGGCATTGGAGCGTGCCGGGTTCCCTCCATCGACGTGGGCGTCGAGGCCGGATGGGTGGCTCGCCGAACTCACCGGTCTGCTCAAGGTTCGGGCGCGCAGCGTGGTCGAAATGGTGGACCAGGCACGACCCTTCGTGGGGCCCATCGATGAGTACGAGGAGAAGGCGGCAGTCAAGCATTTCGAGAAGGACCCGGCCGGCGCACTGGATCGCCTGTCCGCCCTGTCGGAAGTATTCGCGCAGGCGCCGGAGTGGGATGAGGATGTACTGGAAAAACTTCTGCGTCAACGTGCAGCAGAACTCGAGGTAGGAGCAGGTAAGATGATTCACCCCTTGAGGTTGGCCGTTACCGGGCGAGGCTTCAGTCCAGGGATCTTCGAGGTCCTGGTCCTGCTCGGTCGGAAGGAAACACTGGCGCGGGTTGCCGCGGCCTGTAAACATTTGTCTCGGCTGATCGACGGAGACCTCTCCTGAGTCGAGCGGACGGCGCCTCCGGCGCACGATCGTGACCGCGGCCGATGCATGAGGAGCGATCGGGGTTTCGGGTCCGATCGAGAGAACTGACGAGTTGGTGACCTCTCCACCGTAAAGGGGGAGGCCGATTTCCCGAGTCGGAAGCCCATGCCGGAGGCCTCGATGGCCCAAGTGCCCAGCGAAATCGAGCGCAGGATATTCGACTACATGGTCTCGTATCTGAGGCGCAACACCTATCAGCCCTCGATTCGAGAGATCGGCGAGGAATTCGGGATCAAGAGCACCAAGACGGTGTCCGAGCACCTCAAGGCGCTGGCCGAGAAGGGGTTCCTCGAGCGAGATCCGTCGCGTTCGCGAGGTGTGAGGATTCTCGGAGTCGATCTGGCTCCGGAGGCGGTGTCCGTCCCGCTCCTTCGCGCGCTTCCGGATGACGTGGCGGACAGGTTCGACACGGATGACTACCTGACGGTGGATCGCCGGCTCGCCGGCTCCGAGGATGCCTTCTTCGTCCGCGCGCACGGGGACGAGGTCGCGCTGATGGGTGGGGCGGACGGCGACTATCTGCTGGTGGAGCCGGCGCTGCTCTCCCAGGTGCACGACGGGGCCGTGGTGGCTGCTCATGCGGGGGGCGGAGGTCCGGCATACTATCGCGTGCGCCGGGCGGAGTCCGGGCTCGAATTGCAGCGACTGTCCGGCGGCACTCCCATGCATGTGGAGGATCCGACGGGCACGCCGATTCTCGGGCGTGTCGCGGCCTTCTACCGCAGCCTCGACGAACGTACGGCGACGCACGCCCTCACGACGGCACACTGAGCCTCCCGGTCGCAATGGGGTCCGGGGAGGGTGGTACGGACCATCGATGGATGGGGCGGGCGCTCGAGCTGGCCGGTGAAGCGGCGGACCATGGGGAAGTCCCGGTCGGAGTCGTGATCGTGCACGACGGTCGCGCGATCGCCGAAGGGTTCAACCGGACCTTTCTCGACAACGACCCCACGGGGCATGCCGAGGTCGTCGCCCTGCGGCGCGCCGCCCAAGTTTTCGGCGATCGGCGCCTCCTGGACACCACCCTCTACGTGACGCTCGAGCCGTGTGCGATGTGCGCGGGCGCCATCCTGCTGTCGCGCGTCCCGCGCGTCGTGTTCGGAGCCACCGATCCAAAGGGAGGGATGGTCGAGACGCTGGGCACCCTCCTCTCGGACGAGCGCCTGAACCACCGGGCCGAGGTCACGGGTGGCGTGCGTGCCGAGGAATCGGCCGAGCTTCTGCGGAGCTTCTTCCGGGCGCGACGAAGGGGCTGATCGGCCGGGGAGTTCTGCCCCGCCGTCAGGACCTCGCCGTCGGAACTCCGCCGTCCGGACTCGGGCAGTCTAGGACTCCGCGACGGCGGGCGCGTCCTCGGTCGGCGTTCCGAAGAACCAGAGGAAGAGCACCAGCAGAATCACTCCCGCCCCGAGGGCGATACTGTTCGGAAGGCCGTACGCGGTACCGATGTCGCCCAGCAGCATCCCGATCGCCGCCACCACGAGTGCGTAGGGAAGCTGCGTTCGGACGTGATCCACATGATCGCAGGCCGCCGCGGTCGAGGAGAGCACCGTCGTGTCGGAGATCGGGGAGCAGTGGTCTCCGAAGATCGCTCCAGCCAGCACCGAGGAGATGGACCCGAGGAGGATGGAGTAGCCCGAACCGTCCTCGAAGCCGATCGCGCCGCCGAGGCTCACGGTCAGCGGAACCACGAGCGGGATCATGATCGCCATCGTTCCCCACGACGTACCCGTCGCGAAGGCCGTCGCCGCCGACGCGAGAAAGACCAGCACCGGAACGAGTTGGAGCGAGATGTTGCCCTCGAGTGCGGAGGCGAGGAAGGGCGCGGTCTGCAGGTCCTCCGTCACCGCGCCCAGGGACCAGGCGAGGGTGAGGACGACCATGGCGACCATCATGGAGCGGAGCCCGCCCATCCAGGCGTCCACCGCCTCCGTGAGGGTCAGGATGCGCTGGGCCACCGAGAGGAGGAAGGCCACGACGCAGCCGGCCAGCGATCCCCAGAGGAGCGCGGCGTACGGGTCGGCGTCGCCGAAGACGTCCATGAGCGAGGCGTCGGGACCGACCGACCCACGCCCATCGACGTAGAGCCCACCGAGCACGACGAGGACGACGGTGGCGACCGGGAGAACGGCATTCCACCACCGCGCAGGCGCCCCCTCCTTGGCCTGCATCTCGGCGGACTCCGTGTCCGTGGCGAGCTGGGCGCCGGGGCGATACAGGCCGCCACCGCTCGCGGCTCGCGCCTCGGCGGCCGCCATCGGCCCGAAGTCCCGCTTCATCACCGACGTGAGGAAGACGAACGCCAGCGCCAGGAGCGGATAGAAGAGGTACGGGATGGAGTGCAGGAAGACCGCGAAGGGGGAGGCGCTCGTGAGCTGTTCCACCAGCGCCGGGTTCCCGGCGTTCTGCTGCGCCGCGATGCTGAGTCCATCGGCGATGAGGGAGATTTCGTAGCCGACCCAGGTGCTGATGGGCACCAGCGCGGCGACCGGCGCTGCGGTCGAGTCCACCAGGTAGGCGAGCTTCTCACGGGAGATGCGCAGACGGTCCGTGATGGGGCGCATCGTGTTCCCCACGACGAGTGTGTTCGCGTAGTCGTCGAAGAAGATCGCCATTCCGGCCATCCAGGTCGCGAGCTTGCCGCGCCGCTTGCTGGTCGCGAAGGGCGAGACCGCCGCAACGATTCCGTCGGTCCCGCCATTTCGGGCCACGAGTCCCACCATTCCGCCGAGAAGCAGCGAGAACATGATGATCGACGCGTGTCCTTCGTCGGCCACCGCGGGCATCAGGTAGGTGTCGATCGAGGTGAAGAGGCCGCTGAAGGGGTCGAACCCGGTGATCGCCGTCGCGCCGAGCCATACGCCGGCGAAGAGGGCGGTGACCACCTCACGGAAAACCAGCGCCATGAGGATGGCGATGATGGGAGGCAGAAGGGAGAACCATGCCGGGAGGGGGAGCGGGTCGATCTCGAAGGAGACGCCACCGATGTCGAGGGCGAGGGGGAGATCGCTCCGATCGATCTCGATCCCACTGATGTAGATCGTGTCCCCGACTCCCGCCGACCCCGCCGCCAGCTCCGCTCCGCCGGCGTCCGTCAGTGCCCACGACGCCGGATTCAGGCCTGCCCATCCGGTCACGCCGAAGGCGACTCCGTCCAGGGCCACCATGGGCGCCTCGATCAGCTCCTGAGCGGCGGTCGCCCGGGGCGTGACTCCGGCGGCGAGTACGAGCGCGAAGAGAGAGAGTCGGAGGAGGTGGCGCATGGCGTCGGAGCGCTGGGGAAGGGTCGAAAAGCGTGTCACAATGACGGCATCGGGGCGGTGTGTAAAGCGTGTCGCGACCCTGCCGGTCGGCGCTCCGGCTCCATGTGGGTGCCGCGGGGTCGCCCCCCCGCCGCGGCGCGTTGACACCCCATGGAGCGGTGGCGAAGATACGCCCGGACGAGAATGTGCCCCACCGACCCCTCCGCGATGCTGTCGCCTACCGAGGTACTCGAAGAACCGGCGGTTCGGCGAGCTCTTTCCCGCATGGCCCGCGAGATCGTCGAGCGCGCCGCCGGCCACGAACAGCTGGTCCTGATGGGGATCCGCCGTCGTGGAGACCACCTCGCCGCCCTCCTGAAGGAGGAGATCGACGCGGCCGAAAGTGCCGACATCCCGATCGGGGTGCTCGACATCACCCTCTACCGCGACGACCTCGGCACGGTCGGGAGCATTCCCCAGGTCGGCGAAACGCAGATTCCGTCCGGGGGCATCGAGGGGCGGACGGTGGTTCTCGTCGACGATGTGCTCTACACGGGCCGGACCGTACGTGCCGCCATCGACGAGCTGCTCGACTGGGGTCGACCCTCACGCATCCTTCTCTGCGTACTCGCGGAGAGGGATGGCCGCGAGCTTCCGATCCAGGCCGACGTGGTGGGGGCCTCGGTCCAGACGGGTCCGGGCGAGCGCATCGAGGTACGCGTGCCGGAGCTGGACGATCGTCTGGCGGTCGACCGCATCGTCGTCGAGGGAGGAGAGGCGTGAATTCTTCGGTATCCGGCCTCGGCAAGGACCTCGTCGGTCTCGAGCGACTCAGCGCGGCACAGATCCTGTCGATTCTCGACACCGCGGAGCCGTTCAAGGAGATCAGCCAGCGGCGGATCAAGAAGGTTCCGGTGCTGCGCGGCAAGACCATCGTGAACCTGTTCTTCGAGCCCTCCACGAGGACCCGCGTCTCCTTCGAATTCGCGGAGAAGCGGCTCAGCGCCGATACCGTGAACATTTCGTCGAGTGGGTCCTCGGTGGTGAAGGGCGAGACGCTGGTGGATACGGCGCGGAACCTGGAGGCCATGAACATCGACATGGTGGTGATGCGCCACGGGTCTTCCGGGTCCGCGCAGTTCCTCGCGGAACGGATCCCGTCGAACGTCGTCAACGCCGGCGACGGGCGGCACGAGCATCCCACGCAGGCGCTCCTGGATCTGCTCACGATCCGCGACCACCGCGGGCCGCTGGACGGCCAGAGGGTCTGCATCGTCGGGGATGTGCTGCATTCGCGCGTCGCCAGATCCAACATCTACGGGCTGCTGGAGCTGGGCGCGGAGGTGGCGGTATGTGGTCCGAGGACGCTCCTGCCGAGAGGCATCGAGCAGATGGGCGTTCGGGTGTTCGACCGGGTCGAGGAGGCGATCGAGTGGGCCCAGGTGCTGAACATCCTCCGCCTGCAGCTCGAGCGGATGGAGGGCGGCTACGTGCCGAGTCTCCGCGAGTACAATCAGATCTGGGGTGTGTCGAGCGAGCGGCTCGCGGCCGTGGACCGGGAGCTTCTCATCCTGCACCCGGGTCCCATGAATCGCGGCGTCGAGATCGACTCGGACGTCGCGGACGGGCCGCATTCGGTCATCCTGCAACAGGTCACGAACGGTGTCGCCATCCGCATGGCGGTCCTGTACCTGCTCGCGGGGGGATCCCCCGATTCGGCCGAGGCGGCCAAGGGAGGGAAGGAGACATGAGCGACCGTCCGATTCTTCTGAAGGGCGGCCACGTCGTCGACCCCGCGAACGGTGTGGACGACCTCCGGGACGTCCTGCTCGTGGATGGCCGCATCGCGTCGGTCTCACCCTCCGTCGACGAGGTGCCGGATGGCACGCTCGAGCTCGACGTGTCGGGGTCGGTGGTCACCCCCGGGCTGATCGACCCGCACGTGCATCTCCGGGAGCCCGGTCAGGAGCACAAGGAGACGATCGCGACAGGCGCGCAGGCGGCCGCCGCGGGAGGCTTCACCGCCGTCATCGCCATGCCCAACACCGATCCGCCGATCGATACGCCGGCAGCCGTCGGGTATGTGCTCGCGGCGGGCCGGAAGGCGGGGGCTGCGCGGGTCCACACCACGGGCGCGATCTCGGTCGGGCTCGAGGGTGAGCGACTGGCCGAGATCGGCGAGATGGTCCAGGCGGGCGCCGTCGCGATCACGGACGACGGGCATCCGATCATGGATTCGGGCCTGATGCGCCTCGCGATGGAGTACTCCCTCAACTTCGATATCCCCGTCGCGGACCACCCGGAGGATCTCGGGATCTCGGCGGGCGGCGTCATGAACGAGGGGCTGGTCTCCTCCCGTCTCGGGCTCCGCGGGAAGCCCAACGCGAGTGAGGACATCCACATCATCCGCGACCTGCTCGTCGCGGAGTTCACCGGCGCGCACCTCCATCTCCAGCACGTCTCCACGGCGTTCGGCGTCGAGATGATTCGCCGAGCCAAGGATCGCGGCATTCGCGTCACCGCCGAGGCGAGCCCTCATCATCTTCTGCTCACCGACGCCGCGGTCGAAGGCTACCGCACCGAGGCCAAGATGAACCCGCCCCTCCGGTCGGAGGAGGACCGGGCCGCGGTCGAGGCGGGGATGATCGACGGTACCCTCGACGTGATCGCGACCGACCATGCCCCGCATCACTATGACGAGAAGGAGCAGGCGTTCGACGACGCACCGAACGGGATCGTGGGGCTCGAGACGTCACTCGGGCTCGTCCACACCCACTTCGTCCGCACGGGACGGATTTCCCTCTCGACGATGGTCGAGCGGATGAGTGTCGCCCCGGCGACGGCGTTCCGTCTGGACGCGGGGACGCTCTCGACGGGTGCGCCCGCCGATGTCACGGTGTTCGATCCGGAGGCGGAATGGACGGTCGACCCATCGACCTTCCGCTCCAGGGCCTCGAATACTCCCTTCGAGGGGGAGGAGCTCGTCGGAGCCCCTCTGCTCACGATCGTGGGCGGGCGCGTCGTGTTCGACGCCCGCTGAAGGCGCCTCAACGAAAACGAGCCCCGCTTCCCGGAGGAAGGGGGGCTCGCCGCGCGCACGGAAGAGGATCGACCTCAGTCGAGCGACTTCACGTGCTTCGCGAGGCGGCTCTTGATCCGCGACGCCTTGTTCGGGTGCATCAGGCGCTTGCCCGCGGCGCGGTCGATCAGGACGGTGGCCTCACGGAGACGCTCGGTCGCCTCGTCGGCGGACGTCGCCGTCCGAACACGCTTGATGGCGGTGCGGAGACGGGACCGCTTGCGGCGGTTCGCCTCGCCCCACTTGCGGCTGAGCTCCATGCGCTTGGTCGCGCTCTTGATATTCGGCATCGGCTTTCGTGTCCAGGTCGTGCGTTGGGTGCGACACCCGGATGCGTCGAGTTCGGGCGCGCGCAATCGATTCAGCCCGAAAAGATAGATTCGTTCGGCGTTTCGATCAACCGCCGTGCCCTCTGCGCGTAGAGTATGTACCTTACGCGACCCCCGACCCACCGCTCATGAATCTCGTCGATTTCGCCCTCTTCGTCCCGGTCCTCCTGCTGTCCATCGTCGTGCACGAGGTGGCGCACGCCTGGCAGGCACGACGGGAGGGAGACACTACCGCCGAGGAGGAGGGGCGCATCACGCTCAACCCGCTCGCGCATCTCGACCTCTGGGGATCGGTGCTCGTGCCGGTCATGCTCTGGGCCTCGGCGGGTGTCATGCTGGGGTGGGCCCGCCCCGTCCCGGTCGATCCAGGGCGGTTTCGGGAGCATCCGGGAAGCGACATCCGCGTGTCGATGGCGGGAATCGTGTCGAACCTCGGACTCGCAGTCGGATTCCTGGCGCTCGCCTTCGCGGCGGTCGGCCTCGCCCCCATCCTTCCCGATATCGTGTCGGCCGGTCTCGGACTCGTCGCCGCGTACGGACTCTTCATCAACCTTCTCCTGGCCTTCTTCAATCTCCTCCCGATCCCCCCGCTGGACGGTTCGCACGTCGTCGCGAGTGTCCTGCCGCGCAGTCTCGCGGTCCCGTACCGGAAGTTCGGGCGACTGGGGCTGGTCGCGATCATGATCGTCCTCATCTTCGCACCGGGAACGTTCAGCACCATACTCGCCCCGGTGAACTGGGTATTCGAGTTCTCCATGAGCCTGGTGCAGGGGGCGGTGTGACGGCCTCCACCGTCGCCGGCGGATCGCGCGCGCCCGGCTCCAGCCCCTTTCTCTCCGGCGACGCGGAGTTGCTTCTCGTCGACCTGGAGCGCTTCCAGGGACCCCTCGATCTCCTGCTGCATCTCATTCGCACGCAGGACATCGACGTCTTCGACATCCCGATCGCCCGGATCACCCGACAGTTCCTGGTCGCGATCGAGACCATCGATCCCGAAGGACTCGATCACGCGGGGGAGTTCCTCGAGATGGCGGCCACACTCGTGCGGATCAAGGCGCAAATGCTGTTGCCGCGGCACGGAGAGGACGAGGACGAGGATCCACGTGCCGAACTGGTCCGGCGACTGCTGGAGTACGAGCAGATCCGCGAGATCTCGCAGCGACTCGCGACGGCGGAGCTCGAACGCTCGCGTCGAGCGTCCAAGGGGCTGGTCCCCAGCCGTCCGCGTCCCAGCCTCGAGGAACAGCCTCTCGAGTCGACGTGGGACGAGGTGTTCGAGGCGGCACTCGGGGTGGAACTGCCCGACCCCCGCGACCCCAGCCACCGCGTGTCGGTGCGACCGGTCGCCATGTCGGACAAGGTATCGCTGATCCTGAGGCGACTCTCCGAGGTCTCCGAGGTGGAGTTCTCCCATCTGCTGGAGGGCGTGGGTGGTGTGGAGGCGAAGATGCACGGCGTCATGACCCTCCTGGCCTCTCTCGAACTGACCCGCCGGCGGCAGGTCATGATGCGGCAGATCTCACCCTTCAGCGATCTGTGGCTGTATCGGCGGGAGGAGCAGGGAGAGGCCGAGTGGGAGGAACCGGAGGCACCGAGCATGGAAGCGCAGTCGCAGGACATGGACGACGAATCGGAGATCGAGAGCACGTGAATGCCAGCCAGATCGTCGAGGCGATCCTTTTCGCCTCGGAGGCCCCTCTCAAGACGGAGGAGATCGTCCGGGCGGACGAGAGTCTCGACGAGGACGTCGTCGAGGGAGCCGTCGCGGAGCTCCGGTCCTTCTACAACCAGACGGAGCGTTCCTTCGAGCTGCTCGAGGTGGCGGAGGGATACCAGATTCTCACCCGCCCGGAATACGCGACCTACCTGGAGCGCTTCGACACGGTCCCGCGTCCCTCGCGGCTGTCCGGGCCGGCCCTGGAGGCGCTCGCCATCATCGCCTACCGCCAGCCGATCGGGCGGATCGAGGTCGAATACATCCGTGGCGTCAGCAGCGCGGGCGTGATCCGGAGCCTGCAGGACCGGGGGCTCGTCGACGTGGTGGGCCGTGCCGAGGGACTCGGTCGTCCCTTCCTCTACGGCACGACGGAGCGCTTCCTGTCGCACTTCGGCTTCGCCTCGCTCGAGGAACTGCCACGGCCCGAGGAGCTGCCGGTGGTTCTCCGCGAGCGCGTACCGCTCGGGCTCGACGATGATGAGGAGGACGACTCGGATCAGCTCGAACTCGATTCCGGCGAGCCCTCCCCCTCCGACGACGGGCGGCCGGACTCCGCCGAGCCCTCTCGACCCGGCGAGGCGGAGTCGCACTCGGGCGTCGATGTCGACGAGCCCGCCTCCGCGTCGTCCCATGAGGTGGACGCCGACGAATCCTCCTCCCGCGACGGCTGATCCGTGCGCGTCCAGAAATTCCTGTCCCGTGCGGGCGTCGCGTCGAGACGCGAAGCCGAGCGCATGATGGTGGACGGGCGGGTGAAGGTGAACGGCGATCCCGCCACGGAGCTGGGTCTCCGCGTCGACCCCGACGAGGACCTCGTCGAGCTCGACGGAGCACGCGTCACGCTTCCGCCGCCCCGCTGGATCGCCTACCACAAGCCGGCGGGCGTGGTGACGACGGCGGACGATCCGCAGGGTCGGCCGACCGTCTACGACGCGATCGAGGGTGCGGGGAGGGGCCTCCGCTACGTCGGGCGACTCGACCTGCTCACGGAGGGACTCATCCTCATGACCAACCAGGGGGGTGTGGTGCATCGGCTCACGCACCCGAGCTGGGAGGTCGAGCGGGAGTACGAGGTCGCGGTCGAGAATCCCCCCGGCGATCTGCCTCGCACGATGGTGCGGGGGGTCGATCTGGCGGACGGCCCGGCGTCGGCGGTGCGGGCGGAGTGGGCCGATCCCCGACATCGCCGAATGCGCCTGGTCCTGGCCGAAGGCCGGAACCGGGAGGTGCGCCGGATGGTCGGGGCCGCGGGGTGCCGCGTCGCGTCGCTCCGGCGGGTCCGATACGGACCGATTCGACTGGGCGATCTGGAGTCCGGAGCGTGGCGACACCTTACCGAGGCCGAGGTGGAGCAGCTCCGGGGTGCCGTGGGTCTCGCGCGAGAAAAGAGGGAGGAGCGATGAGTCACGCGTCGCACCTCACAGTTCTCGACCACGCGGTCGCGGAGCATGCGCTGGCGGAGCTCCGGGCAAGGGACACGTCACCGCGGCGATTCGCAGCGCGAGCCCGACAGCTCGGGCTGCTCGTGGCGGCAGCGGCCACCCGGTCGCTCCCCACCGCCCCGGTCGAGATCGAGACCCCTCTGGAGAGGATGGAGGGCCGAGCGCTGACGCCCCCGGCGCCGGTGATCGTTCCGATTCTGCGCGCCGGCCTGGCCATGGTCGAACCCGTACGCATGCTCGTCCCGGAGGCCGTCGTGGGTCACGTCGGTCTGGAGCGCGATCATGATACTCTCGAGCCCCGGGAGTACTACGTGAAGATGCCCGACCGACTCGCCGATCGGACCTGCCTCGTGGTGGATCCGATGCTCGCGACGGGGGGGTCGGCCGACGCCACCCTGGCGATCCTTCGCCGTCGCGCCGCGACCGATATCCGGTTTCTCTGTCTCGTCGCGGCTCCGGAGGGTGTCGAGCGGCTCCGCCGAACCCACCCGGACGTCCGGATCTGGACGGCAGCGCTCGACCGCGAGTTGAACGAGGTCGGCTACATCCTGCCCGGGCTCGGTGACGCGGGCGACCGGCTGTTCGGCACGGTCCGGTCCGAGGGGCTCACGCCCGAGGACTGACCTCCGGACCGGTCGATTCCCGGTGCGCGCGGCGGACCCGTCGCCACGTCTCCGGCATGAGAAGCAGCAGCACGGTGTAGATCTCCAACCGTCCCACGAGCATCAGGAAGGTCAGGAGGCCGAGGGCGGGGGAGCCCAGGCCTCCGTAATTCTCGACGGGACCCACGGCACCCCACCCCGGACCGACGTTCCCGATGGTCGCGAGGCTCGCACCGATCGCCGAGAGCAGGTCGAGTCCGAGAAAGGCGAGCGCCACGGTGCCCACCATCGCGAGCAGCAGGTAGAGGACGAAGAATCCGATGACGTTGGCGAGGACGTCCTCCTTCACGACGCGCCGCCCGACACGGGCGAGCAGGATCGCCTTGGGGTGGAGGTGCTTCCGAAGCTCCATCCAGGTCTGCTTGAGGATCAGCAGAACCCGAATCGTCTTCACGCCACCCGAGGTCGAACCCGCCATCCCGCCCACGAAGAACAGGCCGAAGAGGAGGACCTGGGCAGCCGGCACCCACAGTGCGTAGTCCTCCGACACGAATCCGGTGCTGGTCACGATCGAGACCACCTGGAAGAAGCCGGCTCTGAGGGTGGACTCGAGTCCCGAACCGGAGCCGGAAACGAGATTGACCACGCTCACCACGAGCCCGACGACGAGCACGACGAGCGTGAAGAACCTCCACTCCACGTCCCGATGGTATTCGAACTTCCCCGCCGCCGCGCGGAAGTGGAGGGCGAAGTTGATGCCCGCGAGATACATGAAGGCGATCGTCACCCACTGGACGTAGGGGCTGGTGAAGGCCGCCATGCTCGCGTTTCGGGTCGAGAAGCCGCCGGTGGAGAGCGTCGTGAAGGCGTGCGTCACGGCGTCGAACAGGTCCATTCCGCCCAGCAGGTAGAGCAGTGCCTGCAGCACCGTCAGCCCGAAGTACACCGCCCAGAGAAGCTTCGCCGTCTGCGTCACCCGCGGCTGAAGTCGCTCCGGTGTGGGCCCGGGAACCTCCGCACGGAAGAGCTGCATTCCGCCCACTCCGAGGAAGGGAAGAATGGCGATCGCGAGAACGATGATCCCCATGCCTCCGAGCCACTGCGTGAACGATCGCCAGAAGAGGACGCCGTGCGGGAGCGCCTCGATCTCCGTCACGACGCTCGCCCCGGTCGTCGTGAAGCCCGACATCGACTCGAAGATCGCGGGAACGATGCCGGGGATGGAGCCGGTGAGGAGGTAGGGAAGAGCACCGAAGACCGCGATGGCCGCCCAGGCGAAGGCCACGATACCGTAACCCTCGCGGATATTCAGGTCGCCATCGAACCGCGTCATCCGATAGGCGGCGAAGCCCGCCCCGGAGGTCAGTCCCGCGGACAGCAGGAGCGCCGGGCCGTCTCCGTCTCCGAAGGCGAAGCCCACCGCTGCCGGGAGAAGCATGGAGATTCCGACGAACACGAGCAGGAGTCCGACGACGTTGGCGATCCGCTGGAGATGCATCCGGTCAGCCGCCGAACAGCTTCTCGATGTCGGCGATCGCCGAGGGCAGCGCGAAGACGATCACCTCGTCGCCGGGCTGGATCTGATCCGTGCCCCTCGGGATCACGATCTCCTCGCCCCTGAGGATGGTTCCGATGAGGGCGCCCTCGGGGAGGGCGAGGTCTACCAGACGCTGGCCGGCCACGGCGCACGACTCGGACACCTTGAACTCGATGGCCTCCGCCTCGATACCCTTGAGGGCCGCGACGGTCATGACGCGACCGCGGCGCACGTAGCGCAGGATGGCGTTCACGGTGGACATCCGAGGCGAGACCGCCGCGTCGATTCCGACCTTGGGGACCAGGGGCAGGTACTCGAACTTGTGGACGAGGCTCACCACTTTCCGTGCGCCGACCGTCTTGGCGAGCAGGGAGGAGAGCATGTTGGTCTCGTCGTGGCCCGTGGCGGCGACGAACCCGTCGATCCCGGCCACGCCCTCCATCTCGAGAAGCTCGAGGTCCGTCGCATCGGCGTGGAGGACCAGCGACCTGGGAAGGGACTCGGCCAGCTCGACACAGCGGCGACGGTCGTTGTCGAGAATCGTGCACTCGATCCCGTGCTGCCCCAGCAGCTGTGCGAGGTACTCTCCCTCGGTGCTGCCGCCCGCGATCATCACACGGCGAAGCGTGAACCCGCCGTAGCCGGCGAGGCGCGGGATCTCGCGTACCTCGTCCGAGGCAGCGATCACGTAGATCTGATCCCCCGGTTCTATGCGATCCCGACCCCGGGGAATGATGGTCCGGCCTTCGCGCACGATCGCCACCGTCACGTAGTGCGAATCCTCGAGTTCCGCAGCGATCCGGGCGAGCGTCTTCCCGGCCACAGGCGCCCCCTCCTTCACGCGGACGCCGAGCAGCTGAACGCGGCCGTCGGCGAAGTGTGCGACGTCGGTGGCGGCCGCGCTCTGCAGCAGCTGGAAGGTCTCCCAGGCGCACTCGCGTTCCGGGTTGATCATCAGGTCGATGCCCATCTGCTCGCCGCTCAGCACCGAGTCGCGCCGGTAGTACTCGGGCGTCGAGATCCGGGCGATCGTGTACTGGATCCCGAGGCGGCTCGCCGCGAGGCAGGAGATCACGTTGACCTCGTCCTGGCTCGTGACCGCGAGCATGACCTTGGCGCCCTTCGCGCCGGCCTCCTGGAGGATGGGGATGGAGGCCCCATTTCCCACGATGGTCAGAACGTCGAGCTGCTGAGAGGCGAATTCCGCCCGATCCGGATCGGACTCGATCAGGATGACGTCCTGCCCCTCCTGCGAGAGACGCTCCGCGAGGTGGAACCCGACTTCGCCCGCGCCTACGATGAGTACTTTCATGACGAGGGAAGGTAGCGTCGCCATGGTCCCGGGGGGTACCGCAGGCGCTTGACCCGCGGCGGCCCGGGTGGTGAGCTTCCGGCGTCCGGCTCCTTCCCCGGAAGAGGGCCACGTCGCCTCGAGCCCAACCTCTTCATGGTCCGCATCAAGCTCTCGTTCGTCGCCCTCCTGCTCGCCCTGCTCCTCCCGGCGTCGGGCGTTTCCGCCCAGGACGCCCGCCTCCCGGTCGACACGACGGTCGTCACGGAGCACTCGATCACGATTCGCGGAGAGACTGTGCCGTACCGCGCGACGGTCGGCACCCAGCCCGTCTTCGACGACGCCGGAGAGCCGATCGCGTCGCTGCTCTTCACCCTCTACGAGCGCACGGACGTCGACGATCGGACGAACCGTCCCCTGGTGATCTCCTTCAACGGCGGACCGGGGTCGGCCTCGATCTGGATGCACATCGGGTACACCGGCCCCAAGCAGCTCATGATCGACGACGAGGGCTATCCGGTTCAGCCCTTCGGCGTGCGGGACAACCCGAACTCGATCCTCGACGTCGCGGACATCGTCTTCGTGAACCCGGTCAACGTCGGACTCTCTCGCATCGTCGGAGACGCCGACCGGAGGCAGTTCTTCGGCGTGAACGAGGACATCGACTACCTCGCCGACTGGATCGACGTCTTCGTGACGCGTCACGACCGGTGGCTGTCACCGAAGTTCTTGATCGGCGAGAGCTACGGGACCACGCGGGTGAGCGGGCTGGCTGCCGAGCTGCAGGGCGACCAGTGGATGTACCTGAACGGGGTGATCCTCGTGTCGCCGACGGGCCTCGGCGTCGCGCGGGAGGGTCCTGCGGGCGACGCACTCGCGCTGCCCAACTACACCGCCACCGCCTGGTACCACGACCAGCTCGAGCCCTCGCTCCAGAACCGGGACCTCGAGGAGATTCTCCCCGAGGTCGAGGCGTGGACCATCGACACGCTGCTTCCGGCGCTGGCGAAGGGTGGATCCCTGCCGGCCGCCGAGCGGCAGGCGATCGCGGATGAGTTCGCGCGCTGGTCGGGCACGTCGGCGCAGTGGGTCCTGAACCACAACCTGCGCCCGAGCGTGGGCGAGTTCCGGAAGGAGCTCATGCGGGACGAGGGGATGACCGTCGGTCGGCTCGATGCGCGCTACAAGGGCTACGACCGCGAGAACGCCGGTGAGTCGTACGACTACGACCCCGCGCTCTCCGCGTGGAACCACGCCTTCGCGCCCGCGATGAGCGACTACCTCCGGAACGACCTCGGCTTCGAGACGGACCTCCAGTACTGGCTGTTCGGGCCGGTGAACCCCTGGAATCGCAGCGGCGACAACACCGGTGAGGACCTCCGCCAGGCGATGCACGAGAATCCGTACCTCCACCTGTTCGTGCAGGCGGGCTACTATGACGGCGGCACCGACTACTTCAGCGCCAAGTACACGATGTGGAACCTCGATCCTCGGGGGCTGCTGCAGGATCGGATGCGCTTCGCCGCATATCGGAGCGGGCACATGATGTACCTCCGGGCCGACGATCTCGTCACGTCGAATCAGGACATCCGCGACTTCATCGCGTGGTCGCTCGAGGCGACGGAGGGATCTGCCGGATACGGGATCGGCAACTGAAGTCCCGCCTGGAGGCGACATGGGCTCGCACCGAACTCGTCGAGTGGTTCGAGCGACCTGGCCGACGGCGCCTGACCCCTCGAGTGCTGCACCCACCCGTTGCGCCGGAGCTCGCGTTCCCCGGCCTGGAAGAAGACGAGCAGGACGTGCCGACACGGAATCCCGTGAGCCTTGAGGGGCGGCCGTCCGGATCGCTAGGTTGCGGCGGTCGGGGAGGCTTCCCCGAAGAATGGCGAGCACGGTCACACACTCGACGTGTCTCGACCAGCAGGTGTGCGTAGATCCCGCACGGCGTCAACGTGCAGGAGCAGTACCCTTTGGGCCCGTAGCTCAGCTGGTTAGAGCATGCGACTCATAATCGCCAGGTCCCGGGTTCGAGCCCCGGCGGGCCCACTTCTCGTCCCGAAGCGTCGGCGTCGGTCCAGCCGCGTCGTGCTCAGTCGTCCAGTTCGGGTGGCCTCCGCAGGCGTTTCTTCTCGCTCCGGTGCCTCTTGTTCTTCAGGCGCTTGCGCTTTTCCCGCCGCGGCACCTTCGTCGGCACCCGGGTCGGATCCTCGTGCGCGGCGGCGGCGAGCTTCTCCCTGAGGCGGGCCAACGCGCGACGCCGATTTGCCGTCTGGGACCGCTCGGTCCGGCTCTCGGCTCGTGTCCTGGTTGGCCGATGCACCAGCCGGACGCCGGAATTCGTCGTGTTCTGGTGCTGCCCGCCCTTGCCTCCCGCCCGGAAGACGTCGATCCGGCACTCCGAAAGGAGATCCTCGTCGCTCAGCTCGTGATGGGGGGTCTCGGAGTCGGACATGGCGTGGAGTGACCTCCAGGGGAGTCGAGGGTGTAGGCGGGGTGTGGCCGAAGTGTGGTCGCACGCCTACCATTCGGTGCATCTCCGTACGAACTCAACCCCGAGCACCGTGATCCCCAACTCGACGGAGCAGACGCCGGGCGCCCGCTTCCTCGTGGTCGCGGCCGCCGCGGTCGTCATCGTGTGGGGCCTCAGGTACCTGCAGCCGATCCTGCTGCCCTTCAGCCTGGCGGTGTTCCTCTCGGTGCTGGCGCTGCCCGTTCTCGGGGGGCTGCGAAACCGCGGCGTGCCCAGCTGGATCGCCATTGGGGTGTCGATGTCGATGGTGGTCGGCATCTTCGCGCTGTTCATCCTCACGGCGTCGGCGTCCTTCACCGATTTTCAGGAGGCCCTCCCGAGGTATCAGGACGGGTTTCAGCAGCTCCGGATGGAGTGGACGGCAGCGATCGAGACATCGACGAATCTCCTCCAGCCGGGCGACGTCAACGCCTTTCTCGAGGCGATCAATCTCTACGACCCCGCACGAATATTCGACATCGCGGGGACGACGCTCGGGCGGGCCGCCTCCTTCGTCGGCCAGGGACTCCTGGTACTGCTGATCATGGTGTTCGTGCTCGCCGAAGCGACCGTGTTTCCCAAGAAGCTCGAGGCGATCCTCGGGGATGGGGTCACCGGGGAGGAACGGATGCGGACCGTCGTTTCGGAGGTCCAGCAGTACCTCGGGATCAAGACGCTGGTCTCTCTCGCGACGGGCCTGCTGATCGGGACGTGGTGCTGGGCGATGGAGCTCGACTTCGCGGTCCTGCTCGGCGTCATCGCCTTCGCGCTGAACTACATCCCGACGGTCGGATCGATCATCGCGAGCGTTCCGGCCATCGCGCTCTCACTGATTCTCACGGGCGGCTCGTTCACACACGCGATCGTCGTGGCGAGCGGGTATGTCGTCGTGAACACGGTCTTCGGCAACTTCATCGAGCCCAGCCTCATGGGGCGCCGACTCGGCCTCTCGACGCTCGTCGTGATCCTGTCGCTGCTCTTCTGGGGCTGGACGTGGGGGCCGCTCGGTGCGCTGCTGTCGGTCCCGCTCACGATGATCGTGAAGATCTCGCTGGAGAACACCCGTGATCTCCGTTGGATCGCTCAACTCCTGGACAAGCAGCCGGCGATACCGACTCCGGAGGGTGGGGGCGACGCTTCGTCCGCCCCGGTCCACTCCGGGTAGGTGGATTCTCTCCCTCGACGCCGCACGCAGACCCCTCCTGGCCCCTACCGTTCACTACCACCCGGATACCTTCGATGGCACGCGTTCCCCTCTCCGACCAGCCCGACGACGCTCGACTCTGGGTCTTCGCGGCCCGGGACGACATCGCACCCGAAGACGTCGATCTTCTCGCCGGTTCGGTCGATGAATTCCTGAACGGGTGGGCCGCGCACGGCCACCCCCTCAGGGCGAGTCGCGAGATCTCCGGCGGCCGCTTCCTGTTCGTCGCGGTGGACCGCGCGTCCGAGCCCCCGTCGGGATGCTCGATCGACGCGATGGTGCGTCATCTCAAGGGCCTCGAGGCGAGCATGGGTACGGCGCTCGTGGCCCACGGCCCCGTATGGTTCCGTGACGGGGCGGGCGCAGTGCGGTGCGTGACGCGACCCGAGTTCAAGCAGTTGGCCCGCGACGGTGAGGTCGATCCCGGGACCCCGGTCTTCGACACCACCATCACCGAGCTGGGTGAACTTCGCGAGGGGCGCTTCGAGGTCCCCGCCCGCGACGCGTGGCACGGGGCCGCCTTCTTCGACTGACTTCGGGGTGTGGCCCCGGGCCGGATCGTCCACGGGAAACGACCCCGCCCCGGACCGACCTACTCGACGCCGCCCTGCAGCCGCTTCACCAGCGGGCTCGCGATCAGTGCGACGATCCCCACGCCTCCGACGATCATCGCGACCGTGCGGAAGAGGGGAGAGGGCTGCATGCCCTCGAGGCCTCCGGCGATCCTCCCTGCGATGATGTTCCCGAGCGACACCGACACGAACCACAGCCCCATCATCTGACCGACCCGCTTGGCGGGGGCCAGCTTGGTCATCGCGGAGAGGCCCACGGGGGAGAGGGCCAGCTCGCCGACCGTGTGAAAGAAGTAGGTGACGACGAGCCACGTCATCGCCGCGCCATTCTCGGTGGAGGCGTTCGCGGCACCCCAGGAAAGGACGAAGAAGCCCATTCCGAGGCCCAACAGACCCCAGCCGAACTTCGCCGGGATCGACGGGTTGGCGTTCCGCTTCCCGAGCCAGACCCAGAAGACGCCGAACAGCGGCGCCATGATCACGATGAAGATCGAGTTGATCGACTGCAGGAATCCTGCGGGGATCTCCGCACCCCCGAGAGTCCGGTCCGTGTAGTCGCGCGCGAACAGGTTGAGCGACGAACCCGCCTGCTCGAATCCGGACCAGAAGATCGCGGACAGCAGGAAGAGCCAGACGATCACCCAGACCCGCTTGACCTCTTCCTTCGAGTGGCCGCCGAAGAAGATGACCGCTCCGAAGTACAGCGCGGCGAGAATCAGGACACCGGCACCGAGGGCGTCGGCGACCGTGGGCAGCTCGATCGAGAGCACGCCCGCGCTGATCGCGAAGCCGAAGGCCACAACGGCGAGAATGATCGCGCCCGCGATGGTGAAGAAGCGGTTGGAGAGGGCGCGAAGCTCCTCCGGCGTCCGATCCGTCTCCAGCTTCCCCGCGTCCCCGAGGTACCCCAGCCCCCGACGGTACTGGATCAGGCCGAGAACCATCCCGATTCCCGCGAGCGAGAACCCGAGATGGAAGTTCCCGCTCCACTCGAGCCCGAAGAGGGTGAACCCCTCCCCGATCGACGAGCACGCCAGCGGGCCGAGGATCGCCCCGAGGTTGATCCCCATGTAGAACACCGAGAAGCCGGCGTCGCGGCGTGCGCCGCCCTCCGGGTACAGGTCACCGACGACCGTGGACACGTTCGGCTTCAGCAGCCCGGTCCCGATCGTGATGAGGAAGAGCCCGATGAAGAACAGCGGCTCGGTGGGGACCGCCATCGAGAAGTGGCCCGCCGCGATGATCCAGCCACCGACGTAGACCGACTTACGCTTCCCCCAGATGTTGTCGGCGACCCATCCGCCGGGGAGCGCCAGCAGGTACACGAGCCCGGTGTACAGCCCGTAGATCGCGCCCGCCGTGACGGCGTCCATCCCGAGTCCGGGATTGGATGCGACCGTCTCCTGTGTGAGGTACAGGATGAGGAGCGCGCGCATCCCGTAGTACGAGAAACGCTCCCACATCTCCGTGAAGAAGAGGGTGGAGAGCCCTCGGGGGTGACCGAAGAAGGTCTTGCCGGGGGAGGCGGTCGAGGCCGTCGGGGTGGACACGGGGTGGATGCTCCTTCTGGGACGAGGCGTCGGCGGCGGGCCGACACGGGCGCGACGAAACTAGGGGGCTGCGAGGACCACGTCGAGGAAGCGGGCTGTCGCCTCTTCGGCCCACAGTCCGGGGCGCCGGAGCGAGCCCCGCAGAAATCCAACGTGCCCGCCCCGCTGCGTCAGGACCGGATGGATCGCGGGGTTCTGTCGCATGGCCGTCGTGGGCACGGCGTCGAAGGGCAGGAAGGGGTCGTCCTGCGCGTGCAGCAGCAGCGTCGGTACGCGGATCTCGGGCAGCCGGGGGCCCGAGCTCGAGCGCGCGTAGTAGTCGGCAGCGCCCATGAATCCATGAAGCGGAGCCGTGAGGGCGTCATCGAACTCGCGCAGCGTCCGCGCGGCCCGCACCCGTTCGAGATCGACCTCCTCGGCCAGGAGGTGGGTCTTCGCCTCGACCTTGGAGAGGAGCGATCGGAGAAAGTAGTGCGTGTAGATGCGGCCCACCCGGGAGCGCTCGAGGAGGTCGGAGCCCGCCTGCAGGTCGTACGGGACGGACATGGCGACGGCCGCGTGGACGGGTGAGCCGTCGCCCTCCTCGGCGAGATACTTGAGAAGCACGTTGCCCCCGAGAGAGATCCCGAGGGCTCCGAGCGGGCCACCACCGAGCCGGTCCGTCAGGCGCCCCACCACGAACCGAAGGTCTTCGGTCTCTCCGGAGTGGTAGGCACGAGCCTTCAGGTTGGGCTCCCCGCTGCACGAGCGGAAGTTCAGCGCGGCGACCCCGAAGCCACGCCGGCGCAGTGCGGCCGCGGCGGTTCGGACGTAGGGGCGCTCGGAGTGGCCCTCGAGACCGTGCAGAACGACACACCAGGGTGCCGAATCCTCTTCGGGTGCCACGAGGTCGAGATCCAGGAAGTCGCCGTCCGGGGTGTCCCAGCGCTCGCGGGTCACCGGAAGCTCTGGCGAGCGTCGCGCGAACTTGCCCGCGATGGTCTGGACATGCGGATTCCCGGCCAGACGGGCGGGTCGGAAGGCGGGCGGAAGAGCCGAGGCCGGAATCAGGTCGTCGAGTGCGCTGCGGGACATGGAGGGTAGTGTAACCCGATGGGCCGCGACGGAGGGAGCGGGCCTTCCCCTGCCGCGGGCCGACGCGGCTCGACTCGCCGACCCGGGTCCGGGCACGAGTCCGGGCACGAGGCCAGGCTCGAGTCCGGGCACGAGTCCGAGCACGAGGCCAGGCTCGAGTCCGGGTGAAACCGACACCGGCCTGCGGGCGTACGCCTTCATGCGGCGGTCGGGCACGTCACCCACCATCCGCGGACGACGCTCATCCCGCCATCTCCACATCGTCAGGATCACATGCACCGCATCCCAACCAGGGTGTTCACGACTGCGACGCTCCTGCTTCTGTCGGCGGGGATGGTGGATCCGGCGTCGGCGCTTTCCGCTCCGCAGCCCCGGTCCGGCGCTGACGGGGTGCCGGTCTGGCCGCTTTCGGGCAGAGTGACGCTGACCGACGGCGAGGTGGTCGAGGGGTTGCTCGTATGGGACCGGCACGCGTCCACATCGGCGGACCTCCTCCGTGGACTCCGTGAGGTGTCCGACGAAGGCCTCAGACTCCGGACGATCGTCTCCGAACGAACCGCGGCGGATCGGCAGCGCAGCGTCGACCTCCCCGGCGTTCGTGTCACCTGGGAAGAAGACGATCCGGATCTTGTTCAGCGCGTTCGGGCGGGGATCCGCTTCGCGTGGATCGACCGCCTCGTGCCGGACAGTGTCACGCTCCGCGTGGAACTCCGTACGGGGGACACCGTCGACCTGCAGTCCTCCGGCACGAACATCGGTCCCGGGTTCAGGGGACTCGCGCTGGAGCGCCCCGACGGCGGTGTTCGGTCGCTCGACTGGGATGAGATCGCCATGGTCGAGCTGTTCGCCGGCGCTGCGCCCGAGCGCACGGGCCGTCAGCGCATCCACGGCACGGTCGAGGCGACGTCGGGAGCGACCTTCACCGGGTGGATCGTCTGGGATGCGGACGAGACGTGGGGGGCGGACCTGCTGGAGGGAGACGACGACGCACTCCGCTTCGACGAACTCACGCGGATCGAGCGACGTGCGGGCGGTGGGGTGGAGGTCACCCTCGCCTCGGGCGAACGACGCTCGCTGAGCGGAACGAACGACGTCGATGACGACAATCGCGGCATTCGGGTCAGCGATCCCGGGCTGGGCCGGGTGAGCGTTCCGTGGGAGGCGTTCGACGCCCTGAGTCTGCACCCGCCGACCTCGCGACCCCCCACAGGACCGCTGCCGGGTTCGTCCCGTGGTTCGACCCCGGCCTCGCCGACAGGACCGGCTGCCGACGGGTCGCCGCGCTTCACCTCGTCGAACATCGAAGGTGTGCTGCGTACCCGCGACGGGGTGTCGATCAGCGGAGCCATCGTGTGGGATCTGGACGAGGCACGGCCCTGGCACCTGCTCGACGGCGACCTCGACGGAATGAGCGTCGCGGTGGAGTTCTCCGAGGTCGCCCGCGTCGAACGGTCCGACGACCACGTGTGGGTGGTGCTGCGGGATGGACGTGAACTGCGGTTCGCCGCCTCCGGCGAACTGGGCCCCGAAAATCGCGGAATCGGCGTGATCGATTCGGAGGGGCAGAGTCACATCGTCGATTGGCACGACGTGGAGTCGCTGGATCTCGCGTCGGCCGTGGGGGGCGCATGATGGGCGCGCGACCGACGCCGTCGACCCTGGTTCGCACACTGCTCTGGTGCGCAGGGTCGTTCGTGCTGGTGCCGGCCGGCGTCACCGGCCAGGCGATACCGCAACCCTCCGGCTCGTCGGGGGAGGCCTTCGCGGACGCCGAGGCGGAGGCGCTCTTCCGGGTCGCACGTGAGGCATGGCGCTCCGTGGACTCGACGGTGGTGAGGTACACGGCGGTCGTGCGTCAGCGGATGGCGGCGGCTCTCCGTACGCCCCTCCGCGATCGCACCATCTTCCAGTCCGAGTCGGCCGCCCGGATCTTCTGGGACCGGGATCATGATCAGCTCACGCAGGTGCTCGCGTCGAGTTCGCAGGTGCCGGGGCCGGGCGATGTGTCGACAGGTGACGGCGGCGAGGGATTCGGGGTCTCCGAGGGATTCGATCCGGGGGGGGATCGTCTCGTTCTGGGGTTCGCGCCTCGCGAAGAGGCGGACGAGGTGGACGAGGACGACTTCTACATCGTGCATCCGCTGGGGAGCCGGGCCGAGGATGTCTATCGCTACGAGGTGGGTGACACGCTCACACTCGGCCTCCCGGATGGCCGCGAGATCCGGGCGGTCGCGCTATCCGCGGTGCCACGCGTCGCCGGTCCGAACTACCTGACGGGGACGCTCTGGATCGAACCGACGACGGGGGCGCTCGTCCGGGCCGCCTATCGACTCAGCCGGGAGGTCGACATCGTCCGCGATATTCCCGACGTGGCCGAGGAGGAGGCCGACGGCGAGTTCCGCTGGGTGCCGGGATTCCTCAAGCCGTGGACGTTCGACATGACGCTGGTCACGGTCGACTACACGCTCTGGGACTTCTCCGTCTGGCTTCCGCGGTCGATGCGGGTCGAGGGCCAGGTCCGGGTCGGGGTTCTGCGGGTCCCCGCCGAGGTGGATATCGCCTACCGGATCGAGTCCGTGGTGACGGAGGAGGATATCGCGACGGGGCAGGACGTCTCTCCCTTCGGTGATGCGGAGGAGCGCGTGTTCGAGTCGCGGGAGCAGGCGATGGCATTCATCGCCGAGCGTTTGAGCGAGGAGGAGGGGGTCCCCTTCGAGGTCGAGGGTGACGTTCTCGTGCCGGAGGATCGGGCCTGGCTGCGCGCCAACCCGAATCTTCCGCCTCCGATCTGGGAGGACGCTCCGGGCTTTCTGTCGCAGACCGATATCGACGAGCTGGAGGATCTGCTGGGGGATCTCCCGCGGCCTCCGGTCCAGACGGAGCCCTTCCGATTCGGCTGGGGTCTCGGTCGGCCCGAGGCGCTGCGGTACAATCGGATCGAGGCGCTGTCGGCCGGCGTCGCCGGGGATGCTCGCTGGGCTACGCCGTTGGGACCGGTCGATGTCGAGACGCGGGCGCTTTTCGGGGTCGCGGACCTGCAGCCGAAGGTGACCCTGTCGCTCACCCGCAACACCTTCACCAGCAGCGTCGGGGTGCGTGGCTATCACGACCTGAAGGCCGTCGATCCGAGGGGTCGTCACCTCGAGCTGGGGAATTCCCTGACCGCCTTCATGTTCGGTCGCGACGAAGGCGAGTACTACCTGGCGTCCGGTGGAGACATCCGCCTGCGGCCGCCCGGGTCGGACCGCCGTTCGTGGGAGGTGCGGCTGTACGGGGAGCGCCAGCGGTCGGTCGAGACGAATACCGATGTCGCCCTGACCCAGCTGTTCGACTCGGGATGGCGGTTCCGGCCAAATGTGGAATCGACCGAGCTCGACGAGTTCGGCGCGGAGGTCACGATCGGGCCGTGGTGGGGCCGCGACCCCGACGCGATCCAGGGGGGCGTCGAGCTCTACGCCCAGGCCGCGACGTGGACGCCTCGCGGCAGCGGCGAACGGTCGTCGTTCGCTCGAACTCGTCTGACCGGCCGTACCCGGGTGCCGATCACGGACGGACTCCGCGTGGGTGTCGAGGTCGAGGCCGGCAGCGCCTTCGACCTGCACACGGCGGCGGCGGCGCCGACGGCCGTTCCTCCTCAGCGAAACTGGTTCGTCGGGGGCGCGCCCACGCTTCGGGGATACGACGCCAGCGTGATGCGCGGAGAGGACTTCGGTCGAGCCCGAGTGGAGATCGCCAGAGGGATGCGAGGCGGTTCGTGGACGCTCTTCGGGGATGCCGGGTGGGCCGGATCGTACGATCTCTTCAGTGGCGACGACGTTCTCTACGCGGTCGGCGTCGGAGCGAGCGTCCTCGACGGTCTCGTCCGATTCGACCTCTCCCGGGGACTCACCGGGCCGCTCGAGCGGACCCGCCTCGATCTGTATCTCGACGCGATCCTCTAGCGCCGAGACCGAAGGGTCGGATCCGGGGGCCGACCCCGGAGCGGACCGGGAGGGTGGTCCGGGATTTTGACGTGCTCCCCGCAGCGCACTCATGCTGCTGTGCATGATGGCTGCCGCGGGTCGTCCGGTCCGCGCCCTCGCCGGGGCGCTTCTACTGCCACTGCTCGCGTCGTGCGCTCAGGTTCCGGCCGAGCCTCTGTCCGGTGTGGCCCGGGATCTCGCGGACCGACGTGCCCGCACCATCTCCGGTCTGGCGTACAGCTTCCACCTCCGGATTCCCGAGGATCCGGGCGCCCCGATCCGGGGATCTGCCACGATCGATCTGACCTGGACCGACCCCGACGGCGAGGACCTGATCCTCGATCTGGAGTTGGCCGAAGACCGGGTCGAGCAGGTTCGGGTCGGGGGGCGGGCGGTCGAGTGGCGGGCGGCGGCCGACCACGTGGTCGTTCCGGCGGAGCACCTGACCCCGCACGGCAGCAATCGGGTCGAGGTGGACTTCGTGTCGCCCGGGGGCGACGGCGTCCTGCGCCATCCGGAGTTCGTCTACACACTCTTCGTTCCCGACCGGGCCCACACACTCCTCCCCCTCTTCGATCAACCCGACCTGAAGGGGACCGTGCGCTGGGAGATCGATGCCCCTCGGGGGTGGGAGGTCGTGACGAACGGCGTGCTGGCCGAGCGGGAGCAGGGCGCGGCGACCGAGCGGTGGACCTTCGAGGCGTCCAGGCCCATCTCGACCTACCTGATGGCCTTCACGGCCGGACGCTTCGACGTCGTGGAAGGAACGCGGCGCGGACGCACCTATCGGCTGATGCACCTCGGCGTGGACGCCGACCGTCTGGATCGGAGCGCGGGGGCGGTCTTCGACCTCCACGCACGATCGCTGGCGTGGATGGAGGCCTACACCGGGGTGGACTACCCCTTCGAGAAGTTCGACATGATCGCCATTCCGGATCTGGTCTACGGGGGGATGGAGCATCCGGGCGTGGTTCTCTACCGCGAAGGGGATCTTCTGCCCGCGGGTGAAATCGCCCGGGCGGATCAGGTGCGCCGGACCGAGATCATCGCCCACGAGTCCGCGCACATGTGGTTCGGCAACCTCGTGACCATGGCCCGGCTCGACGACCTCTGGATGAAGGAGGTGTTCGCCGAGCACTTCGCGACCCGCGTCGTCCGGGAGGTCTTCCCCGAGGACGATCATGACCTCCGGTTCCTGCTGACCCATCGTCCGATGACATCCCGCGCCGACCCCGCAGGTGGGACGAGGCCGATTCGCGCGGTGGTGGCGCATCGGCCCGATGGTCTGGATCCATCGGGCCCGGGACTGAATCGTCGTGCCCCGATCGCCCTCGCCAACCTCGAGCGGTTCGTCTCACCCGACACCTTCCGCGACGGCGTCCGCGAGATGATGCGACGCCATGCCTGGCGGACTGCCGGTTGGGACGAGTTCCTGACGATTCTGGAGCCCCTCCACGGCGCCGACCTCTCGGGGTGGAGCCGGACGTGGGTCGAGCGTGTGGGGCGACCCGTGATCGATGTCGTCTGGGAGCCGGGGCGGGGAGACCGGGGTGCGGTCGTGCTGGTGCAGGAGGGCGGGCAGGCGGGCGAGCCTCCGTGGCCTCAGCGGATGACCGTCTATGGCGAGTGGGCGGGCCGCACCGAGTCGTCGACGGTGGAGTTCGGCGGTGACCGGGGCCGCGTGACCGTATGGGAAAATGTGGCGCGCCCGGATGTCGTGATTCCGAACGCCTCAGGACTCGAGTACGGTAACTTTCGACTCGACCGGGCGTGGACCGTGGCACTCCTGCACGGGCTCGGCGATATCCGGCCCTCACTTCTGCGCGGTTCGGCGACCCTCGTGCTCGAGGATGCGCTGGTCGATGCGCGACTGTCTCCCGACGCCGTGATCGAGGCCGGTCTTTCGGCGCTTCGCACCGAGGGGCACGATCTCGTGGCCACCCGACTGGTCCACCTGATCGGGTCGACCTGGCAGGACCATCTCTCCGACGAGCACGGGCATCCACTCGACGTCCGGATCAGGGAGGCGTTCGGCGACCGCATCGCCCGATCGCGAGCTCGAGCGCTTCACGCTCGTGTGGCCGCCGGCTGGCAGCGGACGCTCCTCGAACGACGTGCGCCGTTCGAGCATGCGGTCGATTCGGGCCGGGGTGTGCCGGCGCTCCGCCGGGTGGGTGTGAGCGCTGGACCGATCGGGCGCGTGGCCCGGTCTACGGCTCTCCTCCGAGACGACCCCTCCGGAAGGGGCCTCACGGTGGAGCCACCGGTGGTGCGACTTCGACCCCGTTAACGGCCGTTACGGACGGCGCCGTCCTTCGATCCCGAGGGACGGGGACGACGTCTGACCGGACGATCGGCTCTCTGAAGCGGAACCCGACGGGGCTTCAGAGGGGGGTTGGATATTGAGTCCGGCGGACGATGTGTTTACACTGTTAACATGTCGACCGAAACGCGTGACCGGATCCTGAAGGAAGCCACCGAACTCTATCTCAGCGATGGGTTCGACGGGTTTTCCATGCGGGCCCTCGCCAAGGCCGTGGGTGTCACCGCACCGGCGTTGTATCGCCACTACGCGTCGAAGGAGAACGTCCTCCACGAGATCATGGGCGAGGCGTTCCGACGCCTCTCGACGGAACTCTACAAGTCGCTCTCGGAGCCCACGCCCCTCGAGCGATTTCGTCGTGCCGTCAGCGGCTACGTGGACTTCGCGCTCGAGAATCCGAGGCTCTACGAGGTGCTGTTCGTACCCGCGACGATGATGGGGGACGGCGAGTTGCCCGAGAGTGTCCAGGCGCAGGGATGCGCCGTGGGTCAGTTCTTCGACGATCGAGTTCGGGAGTGCGTATCCGCGGGAGTTCTCCGCGACGACGACATCTCTCCCACGATGTGGGCGCACACGCACGGGATGGTGTCGCTGTACCTCAGGGGGCGGATGTCCGCGCGCGGGATCGAGACCGAGGAAGACTTCCGCGCGATCTTCGAGGCGTCGACGACGCGCATGCTGGAGGGACTCGGCGGCCCGGTGATCCGGTCTGCGGAGTCCGCCGACGAACCGGGTGCCGCGGCCTAGGTCGCGAAGTGGAGAGACGAGGATGGGAATGAAGACGAAGATCGGGATGTGCGTCTGTGCATCGCTCCTGCTGATGGTCGGACCGGCGACGGCTCAGGAATCCGGCGCCGTCGGGATGGGAGATTCCCCGGACGTCACCCGCGAGGTGGGAATCGGGGAGGCGGTGGCCATGGCTCTGTCGGCCAACCCGGAGCTCTCGGCGGCACGCTACGCCGTCCGCGAGGCGGAAGAGCGGGTGTCCGAGGCGTGGGGAAACGTCTTTCCCGTCGTGGACCTCACCAGCAGCTACACGCGCAACCTCTCCCCCCCGATCAGCTTTCTGCCGGCGAACTTCGTGGATCCCGATGCGGATCCGGACGAGCTGGTGCCCTTCCGCTTCGGGGCGGACAACCTCTGGAACCTCTCCATCGACGTCGAGCAGCCGCTGTTCAATGCGGCAGCCTTCATCGGTGTGGGTGCGGCGGGGCGGTTCGAGGCGCTCCAGGACGAGTCGTACCGGGGCCGGGTGCAGACCGTGGTGACCCGGGTGCGGGAGGCCTACTACCGGCTCCTCCTGAACCAGGAGCAGGTGCGCCTTCTCGACAACTCGATCCGGCGCGTCGAGCAGAGTCTCGAAGAGACACGGGCGCTGGAGGAGGCCGGGCTGGTGTCGGAGTACGATGTGCTCCGGCTGGAGGTCGAGCTGGCGAACCTCACACCGAATCTTCGGCGCGCGGCGGAGGCCGTGGCCCAGGATCGTCGGACTCTCGTCACCGAGCTGGGACTGGAGGTGGGGACGGATCTGCGCGTTCAGGGCACACTCGCGACCATGCGGCTGGACGATCCGGGTGCGAATTCGCCGGAGAACCGGGAGGTGCTGGCGTTCGGGGGTCGTGAGGTGCCGCCGTCGGACGCGCTGGTCTCGCAGGCGATGATCAGTCGCTCGGACCTCCTTCAGCTGGAGTTGACCGAGAATCTCCGCACGACCGAGCTCCGGCTGGAGCAGGTCCAGTATCTGCCCCGCGTATCACTGTTCGGCACCTACGGCATCGCGGCGCAGCAGAATGGCGATCCCCGCTTCTTCGGGGATCCGCGGGGATACAACCGGCTGGCCGGGGTGCGTGTGACACTGCCGATCTTCCAGGGCTTTCAGAGGGACGCGCGGATCGATCAGAAGCAGGCGGTCCTCGAGCAGGCTCGCGTCGAGACGGAGTATGCCCGGCGCCAGGCTCGCAACGAGGTCGAGACCCTCGTCGCCGCCGCGGCGGAGGCCCGCGAACGAGCGGACGGCCAGGCCCTCGCCGTGCGACAGGCGACGCGAGGGTACGAGATCGCGAGTGCGCAGTATCGGGAGGGAATCGGCACCCAGCTCGAGCTCACCGATGCGGAAGTCGCCCTGAGGCAGAGCGAATTCAACTACGCGCAGGCGGTACACGATTATCTCGTGGCGCGCGCGAGGCTCGATCGGGCCACCGGTCGGGTGCCCACGGGGATGGATATCGAGATGGGGTCGGGGGGGGTCCGATGAACGAGTCGACGAGGGAGGGGGAAGGGATGGGGAATGCACCGATCAGGACACCGGTGGGGCAGATGGGGATGGTCCTGGCCGTAGCCGTATCCATGGCTGCATGCGGGGGGGCCGCGGAGAGTCGGGAGGCCCCCGAACAGGAGCGCGCCGGGGAGGCCGGCTTCGCGCGAGTGATCAACGTCGAGGTCACGCCGATCGAGGCCTCCCGTTTCATCGAGCAGATCCGGCTTACCGGGACGGTCCGGGCGGATCGCGACGTCACCGTGTCGGCCGAGGAGTCGGGACGGGTGGTCGAAGTGCTCGCGGAGAAGGGGGACGTGGTCGTCGAGGGCGATCCGCTCGTCCGACTCGACGCAGAGCTCCTCGAGGCCCAGGTGGAGCAGGCCGAGGCGCGGGCCTCGCTCGCGGAGGAGACGTGGCAGCGGCGCCGACGACTCTGGGAGGAGGACCAGGTCGGTACCGAACTCGCCTACCTGGAAGCGCGGGCGAATGCACGGGAATCGGCCGCCTCTCTGAGGAATCTTCGCGAGCGCCTCGCGAGGACGGTCATCCGGGCACCCTTCGACGGGGTGATCGAAGACCGCCTGGTCGAGCAGGGCAGCCTCGTGGCACCGGGGGCACCGGTGGCGCGAATCCTCGACCTCGATCCGATGGAGGTCGTGGCCGGTGTGCCCGAGCGGTACGCAGCGGATGTGCGGCGCGGTGCGACGGTCCAGGTTTCCGTGGACGCCCTCCCGGACGGGACCTTCGAGGGCAGGGTCGGCTTCGTCGGTTCGACGGTAGATCCCCAGAGCCGGACGTTCCCGGTCGAGGTGACGCTTCCCGATCGCTCTCGCGTGCTCAAGCCCGAGATGGTCGCGGACGTACGGGTCGAGCGTGGGGCGATCGATGGGGCGCTTGTGGCGCCGCAGGAGTCGGTCGTTCGGGTCGAGGACGGCTATGTGGTTTTCGTCGTCGAGGGCGCCGCGGGGGAGGAGCGTGCCGTGGCCCGTGAGGTCGTCGTGCGCGCCAGTCAGGCCAACAGGGTGGTGCTCGAGGGCGATGTGTCCGCCGGAGACCGACTGGTGGTGGTCGGCCAGCAGCTGCTCGCGGATGGGGACCGGGTGCAGATCGTGGGGGCGCCATGATCGCGCCGGGCAGGCGGGATGACGGGGCGGAGGCGCCGGGACCTCCGTCGGATCCGGACGAGCTCGCGCGGTACAAGGAGTTCGGACTGACGTCGTTCGCCATCGACCACTTCACGAGCGTGGCCGTCCTTCTCGTGATCCTGACGATCATCGGCCTGACGTCGTATGTCGCGACGCCGAAGGAATCCTTCCCCGAGATCGAGATCCCGATGATCGCCGTGAACACGGTGTATCCGGGTGTGGCTCCGGCCGACATCGAGTCGCTCGTGACGCGGAAGGTGGAGGACGAACTCGCGACGATTCCCGATCTCAAGGAGATCACCTCGAGTTCGGCGGAGGGCTTCTCCAGCGTCGTGGCCGAGTTCGAGACGACGGTGAATCTGGACGATGCGCTCCAGCGCGTTCGGGAGCGGGTGGATCTGGCCCGTGCGGAGCTCCCGGACGATGCGGAGGAGCCTCAGATCGTCGAATTCGACGTCACCCAGGTGCCGATCCTTCAGGTGAACCTCTCGGGTGACTACGACCTCGTACGGCTCAAGGAGGTCGCCGAAGAGCTTCAGGACCAGCTGGAGACGATTCCGCAGGTGCTGCGCGTCGATCTCCGTGGAGGCCTCGAACGTGAGGTTCGGGTCGACGTCGACCTGCCTCGACTGCAGTACTACGGGCTCGCGCTCCAGGATGTGATCGATGCGATCCGCCGGGAGAACGTCACGATCCCGGGCGGGTCGATCTACGTGGGCGACTCGAATTACCTGGTGCGGGTCGACGGAGAGTTCGACGATCCCGCGGTGATCGACGACCTCGTCGTCACGGAGTTCGACGGTCGTCCGATCTACGTGCGGGACGTGGCGGATGTGGACTTCGGGTTCGCCGACCGCCAGAACTATGCGCGGCTGGACGAATCCAATGTGGTCACGCTGGACGTGCTCAAGCGCTCGGGCAGAAACGTCATCGAGACGTCGGACCGCGTGAAGGAGATCCTGGCGGAGATGGGGCCGGACTTTCCGCCCACGACGGTCGCCAAGATCACGTCGGACCAGTCGCGCGACATCCGCATGATGGTGTCGAGTCTCGAGAACAACATCGTCTCGGGTCTCATTCTCATCATCGCGGTCCTCCTCTTCTTCCTGGGTCTCACGAATTCGGCCTTCGTCGCCGTTTCGATCCCCGGGTCGATGCTGCTCTCGTTCATCGTGCTGAGGGCCCTGGGCAGCTCCCTGAACATGGTGACGCTGTTCGCCCTGATTCTGGCGCTCGGGATGCTCGTCGACAACGCGATCGTGGTGGTGGAGAACATCTACCGCTACATGGAGCAGGGGTGGGAGAGGACCCTCGCGGCGAAGAAGGCGACGGGAGAGGTGGCGATGCCGGTGATCGCGGCGACCGCGACGACGCTGGCCGCCTTCGCGCCGATGCTGTTCTGGCCCGGCACGACGGGTGAGTTCATGGCGTATCTGCCGAGCACCCTCATCATCACCCTCTCGAGCTCGCTCTTCATGGCGCTGGTGATCATCCCTGCGCTCTGCTCTCGCTTCATGCGCCTCGAGGGGGACGTACCCGATCTGCGCCTCACCCCCCTCGCGCGTGGGGTGCTCGTCGCGATCTCGGGCCTCGTCCTGGTGGGAGTCGGGCTGGCGAATCCGCTCACCGCCGTGCTGCTCCTGGCCACGGTGGTCGGGATCGTCGTGGTGTACCGGGTCGTGCTGCACCGCATCGCGGAGCGCTTCCAGCACCGGTGGGTCCCCGGGGCCGTCGACTGGTACGAGGGGCAGCTCCGGTGGGCCCTGAATCATCGCCTCGTACTCCTTTCCGGCACCGTCGCGCTCTTCGTGGTCACGCTGGGCGGGTACGGATGGGCGACCGCCGCGGGGGTCGGCCCCGGCGTTGAATTCTTCCCCGAGGACATTCCGCCCAAGCAGGTCTTCGTCGGGATCGAGCTGCCGATCGGATCTCGGGTCGAGGCCACCGATCGCGTGCTGCGGCGCCTGGAGGGGGAGCTGCAGCAGGTACCGGGGCGCGGAGACTGGGAGTCGAGCGTCGCGATCTCGGGTGGGGCGGGCGGCAGCTCCGTCATGGATGAGCTCGGTCAGCAGGCCGGCCCCAGCGGGCCGGACCAGGGCCGCGTCACGCTCTCCTACGTGGAGTTCAGAGAGCGGGAGTCGGACGCCTTCGAGACCATCGCCTGGATGGAAGACAACATCGGGCTCGACATCGCCGGCGCCGAGGTCACGGTCGAGGCGCTTCAGGAGGGGGTTCCGGGGGGTCCACCTGTGAACATCGAGCTCACGGGGGAGGACCCGGTCGTTCTCAAGCGTCTCTCGGACGAGGCCCTCGCCTTTCTCCGTGCGCAGCCGGTGTCCGAGAAGCTCGTGGGGCTGGAGAGCGATCTGAATGCGGCGCGACCCGAACTGTCCGTCACCGTCGATCGCGAGCGTGCCGGACTGTACGACCTCTCGACCTCGGACGTTGGAAATGTGGTCCGAGCTGCCATTCAGGGGGTGGAGGCGGCAACCTACCGGACGGATGCGGACGAGTACGACATCATGGTGCGTCTGGCGCCGGAGTACCGCGCCGAACTGGACCAGCTCGGCGAGTTGACCGTGATGGCGGAGGGGGGGCGTCAGGTCCCCCTCTCCTCGGTGGCCGAATGGAGCGTGGGGGAGAGCTACGGCACCATCCGCCGTCGGGATCAGGAGCGCATGGCCACCCTCTCCTCCGATGTCGCGACCGGCCTCAACTCGAATGCGGTGCTCGCGGAGGTCCGCGAGTCCATGCAGGACTTCGAGAGCGACCTCCCGCCCGGGTACGAGATGTCCTACACCGGGCAGCAGGAGGATCAGGCCGAGGCGACGGAGTTTCTCACGGACGCCTTCGTGATCGGTGTCTTTCTGATCGGGTTCATCCTCGTGAGTCAGTTCAATTCGATCGTGACGCCCGTCATCATCCTGACCTCCGTCCTCATGTCGACGGTCGGCGTACTGCTGGGTCTGCTGGTGTTCGACATGCCGTTCGGCATCATCATGACGGGCGTGGGCATCATTTCGCTCGCCGGGATCGTCGTGAACAACGCGATCGTCCTGATCGACTACATCGACATCCTGAGGATTCGGGACGGCATGAGTCGGCGGGAGGCGCTCGTCGAAGGTGGGCGCACCCGATTCAGGCCCGTGGTGCTGACGGCCCTCACGACCGCGCTCGGGCTCGTGCCGCTGGCGATCGGGCTCAATTTCGACTTCTTCGGCCTCTACGGGAGCCTCACTCCCGAGCTCTACTGGGGGGGCGAGCAGGCCGCGTGGTGGGGGCCGATGGCCGTCGCGGTCATCGCTGGAATCATATTCGCCACCTTCCTCACGCTGGTGCTGGTGCCCGTGCTGTACTCGCTGGTCGAAGACGCCACGCGCTTCACCGGTCGCTATCTGGTGCGGCCGTCGCCGGAGACCCCGTCGGGGGGGCGTCCGGCGGTGGACCGGTCCGCGGTGGACCGGTCGGCTGAGGACCGGTCGGTGGTCGGCCGATCGGTGGTCGACCAGCCGAAAGAGCCCATATCCGAGCCTTCGACCCGGGAGCAGGCGGGCGACGAGCCACAGGACGAGACGGTCGATGGGGCGAAATCGGATGGGGGCGGCAGGGCCGCGGAGCCCGCGAAGGCATGACGCGCCCACGCTCGTGACGCTCTCGTGATCCCCAGCGTGCCCGGATTCGTCGACGCCTGGCTGTCCGCATCAGCGGCGGTGTTCGCTGCGATGACGGTCGTATGGCTGGTGTCGCTGGTCCTGGACGATGTCTCGATCGTCGACGTCTTCTGGGGCCCGGCGTACCTGCTGGCGGTGGCCGTCGCATGGGTCGTGGGGCCGACCTCCGGCTGGGCACTCCCCACGATCGGGCTGGTCGGCCTCTGGTCCATCCGGCTGGGCGTGCACCTGGCACCGCGCGTGGCGGAGCCGGAGGACCGGCGGTACGCCGAGATGCGTGAGTCGGCCGGGAGCGCCTTCCGCTGGACCAGCCTGGTGAAGGTCTTCTGGCTGCAGGCGGGGCTCGTCGCGGTCTTCTCGTCGCCGCTGGTGGCCGCGGTGGTCGTCGACGGATCGCCGGGTCCGACCGCCTTCGCCGCCGCGGCGGTGGCGATGGGCGGTCTCGTGTTCGAGGCGGTCGCGGACCGGCAGCTGACGACCTTCCGGAACGACCCGGACTCCGACGGCCGCGTTCTGAACACGGGGCTGTGGAGGTATTCGCGACATCCCAACTACTTCGGTGAGGCCGTGGTCTGGTGGGGCTTCGGCGCGTGGTGCGCCCTCGCCCTCGGCACGCCACTGCCGCTTCTCGTGTCCGTGCTCATGACCGGACTGCTCGTCCGGGTATCGGGAATCCCGCTCATGGAGCCGCACCTGGAGTCCACACGGCCGGGCTACGCGGAGTACGCTCGGCGAACCTCCGCCTTCATCCCGCTTCCACCCCGTGCCGGCACCTCGTCCGACGATGAGTGATCCGGTCGGCAGTGCCGACACCCGTGCGGTGGTCGGGCCGGTCATTCGGGATCTGGTGGCCCGCCGTCTGGCGCGCAGCTACCTCGCTCTCGTGGTCCTCGGCGTCGTCGCCGTGGTGGAGTTCGCGTTCATGACGGACGCGCGCAGCGCGGCGCTTCTGACGCTGGCCGGCGCTGCCACCTCAGCGCTCGGGCTGCTGGCCCGTGGCATGGATGCGGTTCGCCGTGTCATCGACGAATCCTCGGGCGTCTGGGCATCGGCGGCCCTGCTCGGCACCCTGCTGGTCTGGACCTTCGCGCTCTGGCTTCTCGCGATCCGCGGGCTGCGGAGCGTGGCACGTTTCGAGGACGGGATCCCCGGGGTGCTCTTCGCCGTGGCCTGGATCGGGTTCGGGGTGCGTCTGCTCCGAGACCACCTGCGTGTGGGGGACGTCGCGAGGCTGGCGCGGGTCATGACCATGCCCATTCCTGACGAGGCCGCCTGACGACGGCGGACCGACGGGGCTGGACCGACGTGCGGCGCGACGGGGCCGGCTGGACGCGGAAGGACCGACGGGGCTGGACCGAACGTGGAAGGACCGACGCAGATGGCCGCCGGGACCCATCCGCGTCGCCGAGTGCGAGCCGGCAGGATCGCGGAGTCCGGGCGCCAGGATGGCGGGCTCCCGAGGACCGGATCGAGGGCCTGGTCAGGTCGGGTCCGGCACCTCACGGATGAGTTCGGCGCCGCATCGGCGGCAGTGGATCGCATCCGGTCCGTGGTCGTCGAGCCTGCAGTCGGGGCAGACGGCGTCGTCGGGGGAGGCGGACGAATCGCTGGATGCCTTCGACGCCAGAGTGAGCTCGGCCGTGACGATCCCGGTGGGGACGGCGATGATGCCATACCCCATGATCATGAGGCACGAGGCCAGAAGCTGACCCCATCCGGTCCGCGGCGTGATGTCGCCGAATCCGACCGTCGTCAGCGTCACGACGGCCCAGTACATCCCCGCCGGGATGCTGACGAAGCCGTTCTCAGGCCCCTCCACCAGATACATGACGGAGCCCACGACCACGACGATCGTGACCACGGTGAAGAGGAAGACCGTGATCTTGTACCGGCTCGCGCGCAGCGCCTTACCGAGGAGGTTCGCCTCGCCGACATAGTGAGCGAGCTTGAGGATTCGGAAGACCCGGAGGACCCGGAGAATCCGGACCACCGCCAGGACCTGTCCGCCCGGCAGCACGAGCGACAGGAAGCTCGGCAGGATCGCCGCGAGGTCGACCAGTCCGAAAAAGCTGCGAGCATATCGGCCGGGCTTCCCGACGCACCACAGGCGCACCACGTACTCGACGGTGAACACCCCGGTGAAGATCCACTCGAGGGTCCGGAGTTCGGGACCCCACCCGGAGCGATACCTGGGAATGCTCTCGACGAGCACTGCCGCGACGCTGAGGAGGATGACGGCGATGAGGGCGACGTCGAAGAGACGTCCCATCGACGATTCGTGCCCGAAGACGACCTGGTAGATCCGTCGTCGGGCCGGGGACGCGTCCGGGGGCGGCTTCAGGACATCCGCCGCCCCCGAACGCGGTATCGGTCTTCCGTCCGTCACGACCCGCCGCGAGAGAGAACTTCCTGCTGGTAGGCCTCGGACGCGTAGATCGCGACCTCGACGCGGCGATTATCCTGCCGACCCGCCTCGGTCTCGTTCGTGGCGACCGGCTCCGACTCGCCGAGTCCGACCGCGCGGACATTCGAGCGCGGCAGTCCGGCCGAGACGACGTAGTTCGCGGCTGCTTCCGCGCGACGTTCGGAGAGGCGGAGGTTGTACGACTCCTGACCGACCGAGTCGGTGTGCCCCGCCACCATGAGGATGGCGTCCTCCTCCATGTCCTCGAGCGTCACCGCGAGCTGCGAGAGGTTCGTGCGGGCTGCGGGTCTGAGGTCCGAGGCGTCGAAGTCGAAGAGGATTCCCGAATCGAAGGTGATGAGAATGCCCTCACCGACCCGCTCCACCTCGGCGTTCTCAAGCCGCCGCTCGAGCTCCTCCGCCTTCTGATCCATCCGGCGGCCGATGATCGCTCCGGCGGTACCTCCGAGCGCGGCTCCGATGATCGCGCCCTGCGCGGTCCCGCCGTTGTTGTTGCCGATCGCTGCACCGGCGGCCGCTCCGGCCGCGGCTCCGATGAGTCCACCGCGCTCGGTGTTGCTCAGCGAGGCACAGCCTCCGATCGCGAAGACGCCGATGAGTGCTCCGACCGTCAGAGTTCGGGTTGTTGATGTAGTCGTCATAAAAGGAAGTCTCCCATTCGATATGCTCTAATCGCGAGGCGGCAGTCTGCGTGCCGCATCCCCGAAGGCTTGCACGATGCGTGCCGTGGGCTCGATGGAGTGGATGCCGCCAACAGAGCGACCCGCCTGCCAGTACGAGTCTCTACCCCCGGAAGCCGAAAGAGATTGCTTGAGCTTCCTGATCGAGTTCAGAGCGTAGAAGGTGCGCATCCAGTGTTTCCTGCGTCGCCCGCGCAGCATCCAGCGCGCGAAGGCACCCGCCTTCGTCCCGACGGAGCGCACGTGGGGCGTCTCGATGACCGCCACCGGGACGCCGGTGATGCGTTCGGTCAGCACGATATCGTCCGCCTCGGCGTCGACCACCGCCTCCTTGTACTCGTCGCCGGCCGTACACTCCTCCGTGGCGATGAAGCGCGTGCCACACTGTGCACCCTCATACCCCATGGCGAGTACGTCGGCGAAGTCGTCGGGCGTCGCGACGCCCCCGGCGCAGACCACGGGAAGGCCCAGATCCCCGACTTCGTCGAGCAGAGCGGCCGCGGCTGAAGGGCCGGCGTGCCCGCCCGCCTCCCGATTCACGGCGATGAGCCCGTCGACGCCGCCATCGACCCCCTTGAGCGCCCACTTACGGGAGGTCACGTCGTGATAGACCTTGCCCCCGGCCGCATGGACGCGGTCCACGACCCGATCCGGCTTTCCGAGCGACGTAACGAAGAAGCGGATGCCCTCCTCGAGCGCGATCTCGATCCATCGGTCCATCCGCTCGGCATACGTCTTCGACGACGCCTCGATGAGCGCGTTGAACCCGATCGGCCGATTCGTGAGCGAACGGATGTGCCGAAGGCCCTCCCGGAAGTCCCATCCATGGACGTAGGTGAGGGAGATCGGCTGGATGATTCCGATTCCGCCGGCATCCGACGCCGCGGCGACGAGTTCCGGGTTGGAGCAGGGGTACATGGCCCCGCAGATCAGGGGAATCTCGATCCCGGCGTCTCGCGTGAGCGCCGTGGAGAGGACCGCGCTCACGGCCCGCTCACCGCGGTGCCCGTGGCGGTCCCCGAACGAACTTCCGCGAGTCCACCCTCGCGCGAGCCCCGGAGCCTCCACGTCGCCGTCACCCGTGCCACGAGCTGGCCCGACTCGTCGTGCAGGGGGACCTGCAGAACGACGTCGGTCTCGCCGTTCACCTCCACCGGTACGAAGTGGACCCGCGCCGTGACGTCCCCCCGTGCCTTCCGGATGAACTCGGTATCGAGGCGGATCGGAATGCCTCGCACGCCGTCCTCGAGCGCCGTCAGGATGGCGAGTCCGCTCGTGAGCTCACCCAGGTTCACGAGCGCGACGGCGTGGACCGAGGCGAGATGGTTGCGGATGCGTCGCCGATCGCGCAGCCGAACCTCCGCCTCGCCCGGTTCGAGCAGGGTGACGCGGGCACCCACCGACCCGGTGTAGGGCACGAGTCGTCCGAGCAGCCAGGAGAAGATGCGCGGGCCGCCGGGAAGGCCGGCAAGGCGCGACCAGGCGCGGAGAAGTAGGGGACCGGGGGAGTCGATGCGCACGCTGCAGGGGTGTCGGAGGATCGTCCTTCGAGTGTCGGCCTCCGGCGCACCCTTCACAAGGGCGCCCGCGAGGACGCCGAGGTTGGCTGTGCGGCCACCCGTGGTGAGATTCGAAGCTGCGGAGCGCAGGGCGTGCTCCGGCGACCCGAGGCGGGAGATGTGACGACGATGCGGTGGATCGAGAGCGTGGCGACGGAGCGGGGGGCATCGGCCGCCCTCCTGGTGGTGGCCCTCCTGATCGGCGCGCCGGGCGTGGGTCCTGCGCCGGTGGCGGCTCAGAACGCCCGGCCGGACGACGGGACCCGTGCGGAGGTCCTCGGGGTCGTGACGACGCTCTTCGACGGGATGCGGGAGCAGGACGGGGAGAAGCTCCGGTCCGTCTTCCATCCCGACGCCCGCCTCCACACCGCCGGCGGACCCGGCGGGGGCACGCCGATCGAGGCGTTCATCCAGAGCGTACTGTCCGGGACGGCCGAGCTCGACGAGGTCACCTTCGACGAAGAGGTGCTGGCCGATGGCCCGCTCGCGGTGGCCTGGACCCCCTACAACCTCTTCGTGGACGGCGAGTTCAGCCACTGCGGCGTCGACGCCTTCACGATGATTCGATCGGCCGAGGGGTGGAGGATCCTTCAGATCGTCGATACCCGGGTGGGTGAGGGCTGCGACCCGAGTCGCCGAGGATGACCTTCGCCCTCCCCACGCGGGAGGAGACGAATCAGCTGATCCGTCTCGCCATGCCGATCGTGGCGATCCAGGTCGGTCTGATGCTCATGGGTGTGGTGGACACCATGATGGTCGGCCGGGTGTCGCCGGTGGATCTCGCGGCGGTCGCCATCGGAAATCTCTACTTCTTCCTCGTCGCGGTCTTCGGCATGGGATTGCTCATGTCGCTGGACCCGCTCGTGTCTCAGGCGTACGGAGCCGGCGACGGAGAGGCCCTGGCGCGGGCCCTCCAGCGCGGGCTGGTGTTCGCCCTCGTGATGGGTGTGGTGGCCTCGCTCGCGCTGACCCCGGCGGGCGCGGTGCTCCAGCTGTTCCGCCAGCCCCCGGAGGTGATCCCGATCGCGGCGGAGTACGCCAGGGTGGCCATCGTCGGCGTGATCCCCTTCTACCTCTTCGTGGTCTTCCGGCAGACGCTGCAGGCGCTCGGGAGGGTGCAGGCGATCCTCTGGATCCTGATCGCGGCGAACCTCGCGAACGTGGGGTTGAACTGGATCCTCGTGTACGGAAACCTCGGGGCGCCCGCCCTCGGCGCCGTGGGCTCGTCGTGGGCCTCGTCCATCACGCGGGTGGCGATGGCGTGCGGCCTCGCGTGGGTGGCCTGGCCGATTCTCCGGTCGTACCTGCGGCCGTGGAGGCCTGGGGTGCTCGCTCGCCGTCCGGTGGAACGGATGCTCAAGCTGGGCGCGCCGATCGGTGCGCAGGTCTTCCTCGAGTTCAGCGCCTTCGGCCTGGCCGGGTTGATGGCGGGATGGGTCGGGACCGTCGCGCTGGCGGGGCATCAGGTGGCGCTGTCTCTGGCCTCCTTCACCTTCATGCTGCCCCTCGGCGTCGGTCAGGCCACAGCGGTTCTGGTGGGGCGGGGTGTGGGGCGGGAGGATACTCCGGCCGCCCGTCGGTTCGCGGTCGGGGGGCTCCTCGCCGGGGTGGGGGTGATGGTCCTGACCGCGGCCGTCTTCCTCCTCGCGCCGCGGTCGCTTTCTCGGCTGTTCTCCGCCGACCCGGAGGTCGTCGCGTTGGCCGTGGTCCTTCTTCCGATCGCCGGTGTCTTCCAGATCGTGGACGGGATTCAGGTCGTGTGCGCGGCGATTCTCCGGGGGATCGGAGACACGCGCATCCCCATGTTGATCAACTTCGCCGGCTTCTACGCGGTCGCGCTCCCGGTGGGTGCGCTGATGGCGTTCCGGCTCGAACTCGGCGCACGTGGGATCTGGTGGGGGCTGGCGGGCGGACTGGGCGTCGTCGCGGTCCTTCTGGGCGGGCGAGTCCGGCACCGGCTGGCGGGCTCCCTCGCGCGGGTGCACATCGAAGACGACGACTGAAGGCGCCGCAGAAACCTGCCCGGGGGAGTCGGGTAGGGCGACACCATGCAACACTTGCCGCTCTTCCCGCTGCCGCTCGTCCTCTTCCCGGGGTCGACGGCTCCCCTGCACATCTTCGAGCCCCGGTACCGCCGACTCGTCGAGGACTGCCTCGCCACGGAACGTCCCTTCGGTCTCGTCTACCACGATCCCGACGAGCAGGGCCCCTTCCTCATGGAAGAGGGGAGGGTGGGGACCCTCGCCCGGATCACGGAGCATCGTGCACTTCCGGAGGGGCGGTCGCTGATCCTCGCGCGCGGGGACTCGCGGTTCGCGATCCAGCGTGATCGCGAGATGGAGCACCTCTACTACGAGGCGGACGTACTGCCGTACGAGGATGCCTCGATCCCGCGGCTCGAGGCCATCCGGGAGGCCCGGGCGAGGACCCTCGAACTCTTCGTCGCCGTGATGGAGGCGCTCGACGAGTCCCCCGGAGACACCCCCGGAGACATGCCGCAGTTCGATCTGAACCTCGACCTGTCCTTTCAACTGGCGCCGGCGGTCCATATCGACCTCAGGTGGCAGCAGTCGTTCCTCGAGCTGCGATCCGAGCCGGCTCGACTCGAACGGCTCGACGCCGTATTCCAGGCGGCCGTCGAAGCGCGGGGCCCCGACATTGGCTGACGCGACCGTGCGCGGTGCGCCTCCCCCCGACGTACCACCGGCCTCCGATGAACCGTGGGTCGAGACTCGCGCGGGCGGGATGTTCTTCGTCAACGCAGTGCTGGCGGCACCGGTCCTTATGACGCTGTATCCGTGGACCATCCGCTGGATCCTCAGGACGACCGGTCTGTTGAACAGGCCGAGCAAGGTCCTGGATCCCGTGCCCGCGGTGGCGAATCACATCATCCCCGTGCTCGGGTGGCTCGCCATCCCCGCAGCCTGGCTGGTGATCCGGAATCTCCGGATCGCCGAACGGGTCTGGGCGCGCCGAGCACTCTGGCTGTTCCTCGCCGTGCATGTCGGGACGGTGGCGTACACGGTGATGCGCGTGGTGGGATGACGCGGAACCTGCCCGTCCCCGGGGACAACGGGTTCTAGCTGGCGCCCGGCCCCCCGACGAAGCCGATCTCGGGCTCGAGTTCGTGGCCCGTCTCACGCAGAACGGTCTCGCGTGCCTGGTCGATGAGGGCGCGGACGTCCGAGGAGGAGGCGCCACCGAGGTTGACGATGATGTTGGCGTGCCTGTGGAAGATGCCGGCCCCGCCGTGCACATGGCCCTTGAGGCCACACTCGTCGATCAGCCGGCCTGCGCCGATGCCCTCGATCTTCTTGAATATGGAGCCCGCGCTGGGATACAGCCAAAGGTCGGGATGGCGATCGTCTCGCCATCGCAGATTTGCCCGGACCACCTCCCGCAGCTCCGCCTCGGGCACCGGATCGAGCCGGAAGTCCGCCGTCAGCACGATATCGGCGCGGTGGTGCAGGATCGAGTCGTCGTACCCGAAGCGGAAGTAGTCCACGTCCACCCTGCGCCGCTCTCCCTCCTCCGTCAGGATATCCGCGCCGTCGAGCACCTCGGCGATGAAACATGTGCGGGACCGGTCCGGCGAGAGGAAGTGGAGATTCTGCCAGAGTGCCCCGCCGACGGTACTGGGGATGCCGACGTAGTGGTGGAGTCCGCCGCGACCGCGCCGTAGGGTCTCCACGATCAGATCCGGGAAGGTCTCGACGCCGGCCCCCGCGCGGACCACGACGTCGTCGAGCCATTCGATCCCTCCGACCTCGGACCGGATCATGAGGCCGCGGTACCCCGCGTCGTCGATCAGGACGTTGGCGCCCGACCCGAGCAGGTGGTGGGGAACGCCCAGCTCGCGAGCGGTGGTGACGGCGTGCGCGAGCTCGTCCGGCGTCCGGGCTCGATACATCAGATCGGCATCGCCACCGATCCGGAAGGTCGTGAGGGGCGCCAGGGGCACGCAGCGCTCGAGGCGATCGCTGCCGAGCTGTCGCTGAAGCTGGTCGACGGGAAGGGAAATGGGGGTACTCCGTGGAGTGCAGGACCGCGGGCGGGACGGTCGGAAATCGTCGATGGTGAAGATAGTCGGAATGGTGCCGCACCGCCGAGGGCCGGATGCCGCCGCCTCACTACCGGTCGAGCATCGTATCGAGCAGGCCCCGAATCTGATCGGAGGTCGGCAGTGGGGGCAGGGTGCCGGCGACGCGGCCTTCGGAGTCGAGGACGAAGACCCGCGCGGTGTGATCCACCAGATAGCTTCCGTCGCCGAATGGTTCGCTGTCGGTGGCGCGGACTCCCCACCCCTCGACCTGGCTCCGGATGTCCTCGGCCGTCATGGCCTCCACATCGCCCGGCAGGGCGCCGGTGTAGGCAGCGAGTCGCTCGGGCGTATCCCGACCCGGATCGACGGAGACGAACACGACCGCGAGCCTGTCCCGCGCCTCCGGGGGCAGCTCGGCGCGATATCGTCCGACCCTCGAAAGGGTCAGAGGGCAGACGTCGGGGCAGCTCGTGTAGCCGAAGAAGACGGCCGTGACCTTCCCGCGCCAGCGAGCGGTGGTGACGGCCTCGCCGGACGCATCGGTACCGGTGAGAAGGGGAACGTCGAAGGGCTCGGGAGCGAGTCCCCCCACGACATCCACGTCGGCGGGTGGAACGCGTGCGCCGGGGGTTCCGGCGAAGGCGAACCACAGGGCGGTGAGCACGAGCCCGAGGAGTACGCCTCCGAGGACCTGAAGAATGCGGATGGACATGGGGGAAAGCTGGTCACGGTACGGCTCACGCTCAACCTGTGGCGAGGTCGTGCTCCGGTCGAGTACCGGGCCTCGAGGTGATGGCCATGGCGGGCGGGCCGCAGGCCGGCCGGGCCGGGTACCGAGCGCGCGTGCATTCTGGCGGGCAGATCGGGGGTCGGATATCTTGAGCGCATCCACCCGCCCCACATCGAGGCCTTCCCATGACTTCCCCCTCACCGAAGCCGCTCCGCGTCCTTTTCGTCGTCGACCGGACCGATGATCTGGACGCCGCGCTCGCCGAGCTTTCCCAGTCCGACGGGACCACGACGCACGTGGCCGAAGTCGTGCACGACGTGCAGTCCGCCGCGGCACGACTGGACCAGGGCGCCATCGATGTGGTGCTACTCCAGCTCGACCTGCCCGACATGACGGGAATCGACGCCTTCGATCGGGTCCATGGCGCCGCCCTGGATGTGCCGGTCATCGCTTTCAGCACGTCCGGGGACGAAGAGGTGGCGCTCCAGACGCTGCGGCGGGGCGCCCAGGACTACCTCGACCGCTCGGAGCTGGGCACGGGCGCGCTGCGCCGGTCGATCCGATACGCACTCGAGCGCCACCGGCTGATGGCGGCGCTGCGCAGCCTGTCGATGATCGACGAACTCACCACGCTCTACAATCGACGAGGCTTCTCGGACATCGGTGAGCAGTACCTCAAGTTGTCCCGGCGCAGCGGTCGAGGTGCGAGCCTCGCCTACGTCGATCTCGACAACTTCAAGGCCATCAACGACACGTACGGGCACAAGGTCGGCGACGAGGCGCTCGTTCAGGCCGGAGATGTGCTGCGCGGGGCCTTCCGTGCCTCGGACCTCGTGGCGCGCATGGGAGGCGACGAGTTCGCCGTACTCGCACCGAATTCCAGCGACCCGCCGGAGGCGATGGCGCAGCGCGTGCGGGATGCCTTCAAGCAGTACAACGATGCGACGCTCGAGCCCTACGGACTCGTGGTGAGCGTCGGCGCGGCCCGCTCCGACGGAGGGGTCTACGTGCCGCTGGAGCAACTCGTGTCCGACGCGGACGTGGCGATGTACGAGGAGAAGCGCGGAAAGAAGAGGGCCGTCGGGTCCTGACGGGCTGCTCGGCCCCGTCACATCTTCCCCTCCACCTCCCCATTCACGGCGTGCGGGTCATTCCGATCGACCCCGGTGTACCATCGGAAGACGATCCCGTCCGATGCCCGGCGTTTCGAGGCGAAGCGGGCTCGATCTCTGATTGACACTACAGAGGTCCTTCGTCAGCTTATCAAGCTGTGGGTGCGAAGCGTGATGCGGGGCCTCGCACCCTCTACCCACGGTCGGCCGAGGGGCCGCCCGCCCGCCTTTCAGCACGTCCCACGAACGCGGAATCCATGTTCAAAACCATGCGCGGGCGGATCATCGCCATCGTACTGGTCTGTCTCGCAGCCGGGTACCAGCTCTGGTCGAATGGCCTGAAGCTCGGCCTCGATCTGCAGGGCGGAATCCACCTGGTGCTCGAGGTCGAGGACCCGGAAAACACGCTCACCGTCGAGGCTCGGGCGGATGCGATCGATCAGGCCGAGACCGTGGTGCGGAATCGGATCGACCAGTACGGCGTGGAGGAGCCCCTCATCCAGCAGTCCGGGGGAGATCGCCTCATCGTCGAACTGGCGGGAATCGACGAGGAGGGGCGGACCCGGGCCCGGGATCTGATTCAGCAGTCGGCCTTCCTGGAGTTCAAGCTGGTTCGCCCGGTCTCCGAAATCGAGAGTGCCCTGTCGCGAATCGACCGGGTCATCGTGAACGAGTTCGGTCAGGACTCGCTTTCGGCGCTCGGGCGCGCCGTCGAGGGATCGGGGGCCGGGGCCTCGCAGCAGGACCTCGAGAACATCCTCTTCGGGGCGGGAGCGGATTCCACCACCGAGGGCGATTCGGTCGCTGCGACGGATTCTGCGGCGGTGGTGGACTCCATGGCCGAGGCAGACTCCGCGATCGAGGCGGACAGTGCCGCAGCCGAGCCCGAGACGAGTCAGGACGAGCCCAACCTCAGCCCGTTCGGGTCGTTGCTGCTGCGGGACGACTCGCCGACAGCCGGTTCGGTCGCGGGGAGCTTCCTCGTCGACAATGCGGACTACGAGATCGCCAATCTCTTTCTCGAGAATCCGCGGGTGCAGAATGCGTTTCCGCGCGGCATCACGCTCGCCTGGGCGGATGAACTGGTCGGCGGCGGGGCCGGCACTTATCAGCGTCTGTACGTGCTCGAGGAGGACAACTTCATCACCGGCGACTTCCTCGATGACGCCCAGGCGACCCGGGACCCGCAGATGAACGAGCCGCTGGTGAACTTCCAGTGGAATCGTGCCGGGGGTCGGCAGTTCGGTCGGGTGACCGGGGCGAACATCGGAAACTCGATCGCCATCATCCTCGATGGCCGCGTCGTGAGCGCCCCGACCGTGCAGAGTCGGATTTCGACCTCCGGTCAGATCGAGATGGGTCCCGGCACTCCGATGGAGCAGGCCGCCGACCTCGCACTGGTCCTCCGGGCCGGCGCTCTACCGGTTCCGCTCGTCATCATGGAGGAGCGCACGGTCGGACCGTCGCTCGGGCAGGATTCGATCGATCAGGGCCGGCTCGCTGGAATCGTGGGGCTGTTCATGGTCCTCGGGATCATGATCCTCTACTACCGGATGGCCGGCGTGCTCGCGATCGGGGCGCTCGCCATCTACGTACTGCTCGTTCTCGGGGGGCTGGCGGGTCTCAACGCCACGCTGACCCTTCCGGGCATCGCGGGGCTGATCCTCTCGATCGGTATGGCGGTGGACGCAAACGTCCTGATCTTCGAACGCATCCGGGAGGAACTCCTGGCGGGACGTGCCACGCGGACCGCGGTCGAGGAGGGCTTCGGAAACGCCTTCTCCGCGATTCTCGACGCGAACATCACGACGCTCATCACCGCACTGATCCTGTTCCAGTTCGGGACCGGCCCGGTTCAGGGCTTCGCGGTGACGCTGAGCATCGGAATCGTGGCCTCCTTCTTCTCCGCTCTCTATGTGACCCGAACCTTCTTCCTGATCTATCTGTCGGGCAAGAAGTCTTCGGATCCCATCAGCATCTAGGCGACCCATGCGCATATTCGGCTCGGCCTCCTACCGCTTCATCGAGGGGCGGAAGAAGGCGTACATCGTATCGTCGATCGCGATTCTCGCGGGCGTCGTCGCGATGGTCCTCAACATTTCCGCCATCGGATCGTGGCAGAATTACGGCGTGGACTTCGAGGGCGGTTCCCTCGTCCAGGTCGGGTTCAGTCAGGACGTCACCACCGGCGACGTCCGCTCGGCACTCGGGGGCGCGAACGGTCCCGATGTGACGGAGTTCGCCGGTGAGAACGAATTCCTCATCCGTGCACCGCAGGCGGAGGACGCGACGGTGAACCAGGTCCGTGAGGAGATCGAGAGCTCGCTGACGCAGGCGTTCGGGTCGGATTCGTACGTCGTCGAGCGCACCGAGCTGGTCGGGCCGAAGATCGGAGCGGAGCTCCAGCGGAAGGCGGCATTCGCGATCCTGGTCTCCTTTGCCCTGACCCTCGTCTACATCGCGATCCGATTCGAGCTTCGGTTCGGGATGGCGGCCGTCATCGCGACGATGCACGATATCCTGATCACCCTCGGCTTCCTCGCGATCTTCCGCGTGGAGATCTCGCTCCCGACCGTCGCGGCGATCCTGACCATCGTGGGGTACTCCCTGAACGACACCATCGTCGTGTTCGACCGGGTCCGCGAGAACATGAACAAGAAGGGGGCGCGAAAGCGCGAGCAGATCGATCTGGTGAACCAGTCGATCAACGAGACGCTTCCGCGGACGATTCTCACGTCGGGGACCACCCTCGCGGTGCTGCTCGCGCTGCTCGTGGTCGGCCCCGCCGTCATCCGGGACTTCTCGGTCGTGCTGATTCTCGGAGTCATGATCGGTACGTATTCGTCGATCTTCGTCGCCTCGCCCGCCCTGATCGATATCGACAGGCGCATGGGCGAGAAGAAGCCCCGGCGTGAGAAGGTCGCGAAGGCCGAGGACGCAATCCCGACCTGATCGGGATGCTCACCGACAGCCACTGCCATCTGGGTGCCGACGCCTTCGACGAGGATCGTGACGCCGTACTGACGCGTGCGGCGGACGCCGGGGTCGGCCGGGCGATCGTGATCGCGTCCGATGCGCGGGATGCGGCCGAGATCCGTGAATGGGTCGGTGGCGGAGGGGTCGATCACCGTGGCGTCCGCCTCTGGTCCACCGCTGGGGTGCATCCGCACCACGCCGACCGGGCCACCCCCGATGCACTCGATTCCGTCGAGGATCTGCTCCGGGCCGGTGGGCCCGTGGCCGTGGGCGAGTGCGGGCTGGACTTCCACTACGACAACGCCCCGCGGGACGTCCAGATCGATGCCTTCCGGGCGCAGTGCGAGATCGCCGACCGCGTCGGTCGGCCGCTGGTGGTGCACGCCCGCTCGGCGGATGCGGAGACCCGTGCGGTTCTGGCCGACCTTCCCGACGGCGTGCTCGGTGTGCTCCACTGCTTCACCGCCGGAGAGGAGCTGATGCGGGATGCGCTGGCCCTCGGCTGGTACGTTTCGTTCTCCGGGATCGTGACCTTCAAGCGGTACGAGGACGCCGACCTCGTTCGCGCCGTCCCCGAGGACCGCCTTCTCATCGAGACGGACAGTCCCTACCTCGCGCCGGAGCCGCACCGCGGTCGCCGAAACGAGCCCGCGTTCGTGGCACGTACCTGTGAGGTGGTTTCCGCGATGCGGGGCGTGGATCCGGATCGTCTGGCCCGCGTCACGACGCGCAACGCCGCGCGCCTGTTCTCCCTCCCCGATCCCGACTGACCGTGGCTCGCCGAATCCAGGTCCTCCCGGACACCGTCGCCAACCAGATCGCCGCGGGCGAGGTGGTCGAGAGGCCCGCCTCCGTGGTGAAGGAGCTCGTCGAGAACTCGCTCGACGCCGGCGCCCGGGAGATCGAGGTGCTGATCGAATCGGGGGGCAAGCGTCTGATTCGGGTCGCGGACGACGGCGAGGGGATGTCGCGGGAGGATGCGCTCCTCTGCCTGGACCGACACGCGACGAGCAAGATCGAGGCGGCCGAGGACCTCGAGGACGTGCCGACCTTCGGCTTCCGCGGTGAGGCGCTGCCCTCGATCGCCGCTGTATCGCGGCTCACCGTCGAGACCGCCACGGGCGAGGAGTCGACCCGCCTGCGGTCCACCGGAGGGCGCATCCTCGATGTGGAGGATGCGGCGAGGCGGCGAGGCACCACCGTCGAGGTGAAGCGGCTGTTCTTCAACGCCCCGGCGCGAGCCAAATTCCTGAAGGCGCCACGGGTGGAGACGCGCGCGGTGTCCGAGGTGCTGCAGACCGTCGCGCTGGCCCATCCGGAGGTCGGACTCCGCCTGCTGTCCGGGGACCGCGTCCTGCTGGACGTGCCCTCGGGCGAGGAGATGACCGGGCGGGTCGCCCGACTCTGGGGGGACGATGTGGTGCGCACCCTGCTCCCGATCCATCACGAGACCGAGGCGGGGAGGGTGTGGGGTCTCGCCCAGCGGCCCGACGCGGCCGAATCGGGCCCGCGACGAGGTGGCTTCTTTCTCGGGCGCAGAAGCTTTCGCGACCCCGAGCTGGTGAAGGCGGTGGGGCGCGGCTACCGCACGACGCTCCCGCGCGGCGTGCGGCCGAGGTTCGTGCTTCACCTCGACCTCGCGGCAGGCGCGGTCGACGTCAATGTACATCCGGCCAAGGCCGAGGTCCGGTTTCGCAATCCGGAGGCCGTCCAGGATCTCGTCGAATCCGGGATCCGCGCGGGAATGTCGACGGAGACGTCATCCGCGACGCTGGATGCGGACGTGCCTCGGCCGACCTGGCCCGATCGAGTCGCCGAGACCCCGCCGCCGCCCGACACGTCGGGGCGTTCCGGCGAGGACGACCGGCCGACGGGTGGTGGGGGGATGCGCGATCAGATGGCGTTGTTCGTGACGGGTGGCGCGTCGGACACCGTCGAGGACGCGGACACGTCGGGTTCGGGCGAAGCCTCGATCTCCGAGGATCCCGCCGAGCGGCGACCGGTGCGGGCTCCGGAACGGCCCCGCCTCTGGCAGGTGCACAACACGTGGATCCTCGCCGAGACCCGCGACGGCCTCCTCATCATCGACCAGCATTCCGCGCACGAGAGGGTACTCTTCCACCGGCTCATGCGAGCCTACGAGGAGGGCGGCGAGACGTCGCAGCGGCTGCTCTTCCCGCTGACCCTGCGACTGCGGCCGGACGAGCTCGCTCAGGTGGAGGAGGTCTCGGGGTTGCTTCGGCGCGCGGGTTTCGAGGTCGAGCCGTTCGGGACCGATACGGTGGTCGTGCATGCGACCCCCAACCCGCACCCCTACTTCGACGCGGCTCGCTGCTTCCGCGAGATGGTTGGCGAACTGACCGAGGGCCGATCGGACCTCATGCAGTCGGCACGGAATCAGCACGAGCGGATCGCCATGACCTTCGCCTGCAAGGGTGCGATCAAGGCGGGTCAGAGGCTCTCGGACGGGGAGATGCAGGAGCTGTTCGACGCACTCTTCGCGACGGAGCTCCCGCACCACGACGTCCACGGACGTCCGACCATCGTACGTCTGGGCCGGGGAGAGCTCGAGAGGAAGTTCGGACGGTGAGCGAGCTCCCACGCGGCATCGCCCTCACGGGTGCGACCACCTCAGGCAAGACCGCCGTCGCGCTCGAGCTGGCCCGCCGGCTCGAGGGGGAGATCATCTCGATGGATTCTCGCCAGGTCTACCGGGGGATGGACGTCGGAACGGACAAGGTCGCCGACTCGCACCGGCAGGAGATCCCCCATCACGGCCTCGACCTCGTGGACCCGGACGAGCGGTACTCGGCGGGACGGTTCTCCCGGGACGCCCGCCGCTGGATCGACGAGGTCGAGGCGCGCGGTGGCGTGCCGATTCTGGCCGGGGGAACGGGGTTCTTTCTCAAGTCGCTGACCCATCCGATCTTCGACGAGCCGGACATGGACGCCGATCGTCGTGATCGGCTCCAGCTCTGGCTGGACGGGCAGACCCGGGATCGTCTCACCGCGTGGGTGCGGAGGCTGGACCCCGATCGGGCGGAGCTGGCGATCGAGGGCGGACCACAGCGGCTGCAGCGCACCCTCGAGGTGCCCCTGCTGACCGGCCGGTCGCTCAGCACATGGCACGAACGGCGTCCCGCGGCGCACGACCCGGTTCCGCTCCTCGTCGTCGTGCTCGATGTGGACCGCATCGAACTCGACCGTCGGATCGACGCCCGGGTGGATCGCATGGTGCGAGACGGACTCGTCGGGGAGGTCGAGGGGCTGCTCGACCGGGGATTCGGGCCGGACGCACCCGGGATGACGGGTACGGGGTATCGGGAGATCGTCGAGGTGCTGCGGGAGGGCCGGGCACTGGATGATGCGCTGGACGACATGCGTGCGCAGACCCGGCGGTATGCACGGCGTCAGATCACCTGGTTTCGGCATCAGCTTCCGGAGGATGCCATCGTGATCGAGGCGGACACGCCGCCGGCCGACCGCGACGCACTCGAGGATCGGGTCGCACGCATCATCGAGGAGTGGCGGAGACGCCGAGGCGAGGACACACCGTGAAGATCGGAATCACCTGTTATCCCACGTACGGCGGTTCGGGCGCGGTCGCGACCGAACTCGGGCTCTCCCTCGCCGAGCGGGGGCACGAGGTGCACTTCGTGTCGTACGCGCTGCCCTTCCGTCTCGACCGGTTCCACGAGCGCGTCTTCTTTCACGAAGTGGAGATGGAGCACTACCCGCTCTTCGAGCACCCCCCGTATTCCCTGGCCCTGGCGGTGGCCATCCACGGGGTGGCCCGCGATGCGGAGCTGGACCTCATGCATGTACACTACGCGATCCCGCACGCGACGTCGGCCTGGGTGGCGCGAACGATGCTCGCGGAGGAGGGACGCGACCTTCCGATCGTGACGACCCTGCACGGGACCGACATCACCCTCGTGGGAATTCACCCCAGTTTCCAGCCGATCACGCGGTTCTCGATCCGCCAGTCGCAGGGCCTCACCGCGGTATCGGACTACCTCGCGGGGGAGACCGAGGACGACTTCGGTGTGCCCCGTTCCGGCATCGAGGTGATTCCGAATTTCATCGACCCCGAGACGTACTACCCGGGGCGTGAACCGTGCCACCGCGAGACGCTGGCGCCGGGTGGCGAGAAGATCGTGATGCATGTGTCGAATTTCCGTGCCGTGAAGCGCATTCCCGACGTGGTGATGACGTTTGCCGGGATCCTTCACGAGGTCGACGCCCGACTCGTACTCGTCGGCGACGGCCCCGAGCGCCCCCGCGCCCGGGAGATCGCCGAGCGCCTCGGGATCGCGGATTCCATCGTGTTTCTCGGGAAACACGCGGCCATCGAGGAGTTGCTGGCATGCGCGGACCTCTTCCTGTTGCCGTCGGAGTCCGAGTCGTTCGGCCTCGCGGCGCTCGAGGCGATGGCGTGTGGGGTCCCCGTGGTCACATCCGATGCGGGTGGGCTGCCGGAGGTCGTCGTGGAGGGTGAGGTGGGCCACCTCCTTCCTGTGGGTGACTTCGAGGGAATGGCGGAGGCGGGCGTGTCGATCCTGGCGGACGACCAGCGCCACGCACGGCTGTCGTCGGCCGCCCGAGCGCTGGCGGTGGAGCGATTCTCGACCGAGAGAGTCGTCCCGATGTACGAGGCGCACTACCGCCGCGTCCTGGCGGCCTCCTCGGCATGACCCTCCTCGAATCCATCATCCTCGGCATCGTCCAGGGCGCGACGGAGTTTCTTCCGGTGTCGAGTTCGGGGCACCTGGTCGTCGGCCAGCGGCTTCTCGGACTGGATCTTCCGGGCGTCGCATTCGAGATCGCCGTTCATCTGGGCACGCTCGTCTCGATCCTGTGGGTGTACCGGTCGCGTGTCGTCGGCCTGGCCGACGGTGCGGTGCGGGGCGAACGGTCTTCGTGGCGAGAGATCGGACTCCTCGTCCTCGCGACGCTTCCGGCGGCCGTGATCGGTGTGGGCTTCGGCGACCAGATCGAGTCCGTGTTCGACACGCCGGCGTGGGCGGGGGCAGGATTTCTCATCACCGGTGTCATCCTCTGGTCGACCCGCACGCCGATGAAGCGGGGGCGCCGCCTTCCGATCACGCCGACCGTCGCCCTCGTGGTGGGGATCGCCCAGGCCTGCGCACTCATGCCCGGCGTTTCACGGTCCGGGACGACCGTGGCCGCCGCCCTCTGGCTCGGTATCGCACCGCTCGAGGCTGCCGCCTTCTCCTTTCTGATGGCGCTGGTCGCGATCGCCGGGGCGGCGGTGCTGGCCGCACCCGACCTGGTGGCCGGGGGTGCCGGCGTGGGCGTGGGCACGGCGATCGCGGGAGCGGTCGCGGCCGGGCTGACCGGAATCGCGGCGATCCACAGCTTCGTCGCGCTGCTGAAGCGGCAGGACTTCCATCGGTTCACCTGGTATCTGATCCCCCTCGGGATCGGCTTCCTTCTCTATCTGCGCTTCACACTGCCATGACGGATCCCGGTCCAGACGCCCACGCCGAAACGCTCGACACGCTCGTGCGACTGGCGCTCAGGGAGGATGTCGGCCCGGCGGACTTCACCTCGGAGTGGACGGTCGCGGCAGACGCGGCGGGGACGGCAGCCGTGGTCGCCAAGGAGGGCGTCGTCGTCGCCGGTGTCGCGCCGGCGCTCGAGGTGTTCGCCGCGGTGGACCCTGCGATCGACGTCGACGTCCTCGCTCCGGACGGGAGCTTCGTCGGAACGGGCGAGACGGTGTTGGAGATCTCGGGGCCGCTCCGGGGAATCCTCACCGCCGAGCGCACCGCACTGAACTTCCTGGGCCGGCTGTCCGGGATCGCCGGCCTCACCTTCGCCTTCGTCGAGGCGGTGCGTGGAACGGGCGCCCGGATCGTGGACACCCGGAAGACGACGCCGGGCTTCCGAACCCTCGAGAAGGCCGCCGTGCGTGCCGGTGGAGGCACGAATCATCGCATGGGTCTCTACGACATGGTGATGATCAAGGACAACCACATCGCCGCTGCGGGGGGCGTGGTCGAGGCGATCGACATGGTCCGTGCCACGAACGAGCGAGGACTTCCGGTCGAGGTCGAAGTGCGCTCTCTCTCCGAGCTGAGCCGAGCGCTGACGAGGGAGGTGGACCGGCTCCTCCTCGACAACATGGACGTCGCGACCCTGCGCGCCGCGGTAGACCATGTGAAGGAGGTGTGCGACGATGAGCGCCCCGAACTCGAGGCCTCCGGCAATGTCCGGCTCGACACCGTCCGCGCCATCGCCGAGACGGGCGTCGACCTCATCAGCGTCGGGGCGCTGACGCACTCCGCCTCCACAGCCGATCTCAGCCTTCGGGTCCGGTCCGGCGACTGATGATGGGCCGATGACGACGAGGTGCCGATGTCCCGGTCGGGCTCCGCGCAGGGTGCCGTGCTGACCCACTGGGAGGGACAGCCGGTGCGGGAGTGGGCGGACGCCTGGGGGATTCCGGCGCTCGAGGCGTGGGACGTAGTTGGATCCACCAACGACCGCGCGCGGGCGTGGCGTCAGGAGGGCGGCCGGGCCTGGAGCGTCGTGGTGGCCGATTCCCAGTCGTCCGGTCGAGGACGCGCGGGGCGCCGCTGGGTCTCCGAGCCTGGCCGCGGCCTGTGGTTCAGCATTCTACTCCCGTCCTCCGGCGTGACCTCCGCGCTCGTCCCGCTCCGCACCGGCCTCGCCGTGGCGCAGGTGCTCGAGGACGTCGTCGATGCCGTCGACCTCGGCGTGAAGTGGCCGAACGATCTCTGGTGGCGGGACCGGAAAGTCGGTGGCATCCTGTGCGAGTCGCGGTCCGGCGAGACCGTGGTGGGTGTAGGGGTCAACCTGGATTCACCGCGCATGACCGAGTTCGACGCCGCCGGCGTGACGGGAACGCAGGAGCGCCCCGTCGGAGTACGCGACATCAGCGACGGCGAAGTACCGCGTGATCGGCTCCTGGGTGCTCTCGTTCGTCGGATCCGAGACGTGCTCGGCCGGGGCGGGTCGAGACTCTCCGCCGCAGAGGTGGGCGCGCTCGCGCGACGAGACCGCCTGCGCGGGCGGGCCGTTTGCTGGTCCGAGGGTCCGGGTGGAATCGCGCGAGGCGTCGCGCCCGACGGAAGCCTGCAACTGGAGACCCCGGACGGCATCCGCCACATTCGCAGTGGGAGCGTCCGGCCGATCGCCCGTGCCTCGGGGCCGGGCCGGAACGATACCAACGTCGAGGGAGGGAAGGCATGAAGCTGGTCGTGGACGTCGGAAACACCGAGACCGTCATGGGCGTGGTGGACGACACCCGCGCCACGGTCGCGTCGTGGCGCGTCTCGACGCAGGTCCCCAGGACCCCGGACGAATACGGGCACCTCCTGCGTTCCATGCTTTCGGAGGCGGGATACGGTGCCGAACGACTGGACGTCGCGGTGGTCGGCTCGGTCGTGCCGTCCGCATCGGAGGTGCTGCTTCCGACGCTCCGCCGCCTGACCGGCCGCGAGCCGATCATGATCGGCCCGGAATCCCCGCTCCCGGTGCGTCTGGAGGTTGACGAACCGCGGACGGTGGGGGCCGATCGCATCGTGAACACCCTCGCGGCGTGCGAGGTGTACGGGCGCGACACCATCGTCGTCGACCTCGGGACGGCGACCACGTATGACTGCGTCACCGCGGACGGCGCCTTCCAGGGGGGCGTGATCGCGCCGGGGGTGTCCGCCGGCCTCGAGTGGTTGTCACGGCGCACCGCGAAGCTGCCGAGCGTCGGCCTGTCCCGCCCGGAGCGCGTGATCGGGACGCGGACGGACGCATGTATCCGCAGCGGGATCTTCTACGGCATCGTCGACGCGCTGGAGGGCATGGTCGGGCGGATCCGGGAGGAGTGGGGCAGGGGGGACGTGCTCGTCGTCGCCACCGGGGGCTACGCGGAGGTCGTGGGTCCGCACGCCCCGTCGGTGGACGAGATCGCACCCTTCCTGACGCTGACGGGTCTCGCGATCGCGGGCGAGATTCTGGCCGACTGACGCGGGGGCCCACCCACGAAGACACCGTCGCGCTCGAGTGGACGGGCGCGGTCACCCTGTCACCTTGCGCAGGTCGAGTGGATCGCCCCAAGGTGATCGGCCAGAGCACCGCCCCGAGCCACTCTCCTGCCCGCACCCGGCTTCCGGACCACCCCCAGAGGAATACCCATGCCCATCACCGTGAACGCCTTCGCCGCGAGCGAAGCCGGAGCCCGTCTCGAGCCATTCCAGTACGAGATCGCGGGGCCCGGACCGGGTGAGGTCATCATCAAGGTCACGCACTGTGGCGTCTGTCACAGCGACCTGTCCATGCTCGACGACGAGTGGGGCATGAGCGCATATCCGCTCGTGCCGGGCCACGAGGTGTCGGGTTTCGTGGAGCAGCTCGGAGAGGGCGTGAGCAATCTGAAGGTCGGCGACCGGGTGGGGGTCGGCTGGCACGCCGGGTCCTGCCACGAGTGCGCCCAGTGCATGTCCGGAGACCACAATCTCTGTGCGGAGGCGCAGGGCACGATCGTCGAACGTCACGGGGGCTTCGCCGACCGGGTGAAGGCGCAGGCGGCATTCGCCGTCAGGATCCCGGATGGGGTGGATCCGGTGTCGGCGGGTCCGCTCTTCTGCGGTGGAATCACGGTGTTCAACCCGATCGTGCAGTTCGGCGTACAGCCGACGGATCGGGTGGGCGTCATCGGGATCGGCGGACTGGGACACCTGGCGATCGCGTTTCTGAGCGCGTGGGGCTGCGAGGTGACGGCGTTCTCCTCCAGCCCGGACAAGGAGGACGAGGCGAGGTCGATGGGGGCTCACCACTTTCTCAGTTCGCGCGACGGCGACGTGCTGGAGGCCGCCGCCGGAACCCTCGATTTCATCGTCTCCACGGTGAACGTCTCGCTGGACTGGGAAGGATTCCTCCAGTGCCTGAAGCCCAAGGGGCGACTGCACGTGGTGGGTGCGGTGCTGGAGCCCATGCCGGTCGGTGCCTTCCCGCTGATCATGGCGCAACGCTCGATTTCGGGCTCACCGGTCGGCAGCCCGGCCACGATCGCGACCATGCTGGATTTCTGCGCCCGCCACGCGATCACGCCGCAGACCGAAGTCTTCGGGATGAGCGACGTGAATGCGGCGCTGGATCACGTTCGAGCCGGGAAGGCGCGGTATCGGGTGGTGCTGGAGGTCTGACGGACGCTTGACGCCGGGGCCCGAGGCTGCGGACGCCCCTGGCGACACGGCAGACACGCGCGACGTGTCCACGCTATCGGGCAGAGACGCGTCCCGCCGGGCGCGTCCCGAAGCCCCATGCCGTCGCCCGAGCCACGGGGTGATCCTTCTCCGCATGGACGATTCCGCAGGAACGCCGAAGCCGTGCAGGGTCCTCGTACGCGTCCGCGGGAACCAGCTGGCCGTGACCCTTTCCTCGGGCTGGACGGAGAAGGACCTCGCCGTGGTGCGGGCACTCCCCGACCGCCGATGGGACCCCGAGGCGCGCGCGTGGCGTGTACCGGATGCCGGCCGTGCACTTCCACGCCTCGAGGCCGCCTTCGGTGTCGAAAGACTGAAGGTCACGACGATCGGAGATGGTGGCGGGAGCGACGCCCCCACTGGCCCTGCGGAATCCGCAGACCGGCGCTCCGCAGGCCAGGAACCCGCTGACAACGTTTCCCCTGACCGACGCCCTACGGATCCGCTGCGCGACGTCCGTGATGCCCTCCTCCTGCGCGGCTACAGTCCACGAACCCGGAAGGTCTACCTGGGCCACATCCGCCGCTTTCTCGAATCGACGCAGGGATCGATCCTCGATCTGCCGGACGACCCCACATCGCTGGCGGAGCGCTACATCCTGGCGCTCGTCGAGTCGGGCGGCGTGTCGCGGAGCTATCACAACCAGGTCGTGAGCGCGCTCCGGTTCCTGTTCGAGACGGTACTGGAGGAGCCAGGCCTCGCGCTCTCGCTTCCCCGTCCGCGGAAGGAGTCGCAGCTGCCCACCGTGCTGTCGCAATCGGAGGTTGCCCGGCTGCTTCGCGCACCGCGGAATCTCAAGCATCGCGCGCTCCTCCTGCTGCTTTACTCGTCGGGCCTCCGCGTGAGCGAACTCGTGCGCCTGCGATGCGACGACGTGGATGAAGACCGCGGGTTGCTCCGCGTGCGACGAGGAAAGGGCGCGAAGGATCGCTACACGCTGCTGGCGGACCGGGCCATCCAGGCCCTGAAGCTGTATCGCGAGGCGTACGAGCCTCGGCGCTGGCTGTTTCCCGGCGGACGTCCGGACCGGCACCTCACCACACGGTCGGTTCAGAAGGTCGTGGCCCGGGCAGCGCGCGACACCGGGCTCGAGAAGCACGTCACACCGCACACCCTGCGTCACAGCTTCGCCACCCACCTTCTCGAGGGGGGCACCAACCTTCGCATCATCCAGGAGCTGCTCGGTCACGCCAGCTCGCGGACCACGCAGCGCTACACGCACGTGGCCCGGTCGACCTTCGAATCGATTCGGAGCCCACTGGACAACCTGGAGTAGGGCAGGGTGTCGGGAGGTTGCGGTGCAGGGCGGGAGGTCGGCATGCTTCGGGGGAAGCCGACATCACGACCCGGTCGGGAGACTCCGGACGGAAATTTCGGAAATCCCCGCGGGGTAGTACGAGTTGTTGAACCAAACAGTCGGCAAGAAGTAGTTAACTGAAGTGCGTGTGAGCCCACCGATGAGGTGTAGCGCGATCTGTCTTTTCGTGCGGGAGCCCGGAGCTGTGTTCGGATGGGGCTCGTGCCCAGGAATCAGGAGCTAGGTGGTCACCTACCGGTGCACCGAGAAGGTGCGGAAGCGATTTCGACTCGAGGCCCACGAGCCTTCCGAAAGCTCGACCACCGTCCTGGGTGACTGGTATGCGAACGTCCTGAATCACGGGCCAGAGAGACACGTCGTGCTTGTCTCTGAGGTCACCCTGCTTCCCTTGATCGTCCCGGCGCGGAAGGCCGAGTTCCCGCAGACCGTGCGAAACTACCTACTCGATGTGCTTCAGCATCTCGGGATTCCCGATGAGATGATCCGGGCCGAGGTGGACGCGATGGACACCCACTGCGTTGCGAAGACGGCGAACCGTCAGGTAGTAGGAGTCCTGAACGAGTACGTAATGCTCGCCACCCACTACATGCCCGAGGTGTCGCGGACGGTTGCGTCGCTGAAGCTCTCGGGCACTCCGATGGGGCCAATCGATCTCGATTCCGCTGATCAACGAACATGCGACGCCTTCGGTATTCCGCGTCGGAGAGATCGATGGTGGCACCCGAGACTCGGCGGTCCGCACATCAGTTAACTGCATGTTGCCGGCTCCGCGCCGCGTGCCGCGGCGCTCCGTCCCAACCGGCCGGGAACGCGCGGGATGCGTGTGGCGATTCGGGTACCCTGTGCGGTATCCTCCGATACGACCGGCCGGGATGGCCGGTTCGGCAACACAATCACGTTATGGGAAATCAGGGAAGCGCCCTGGAGGGTCTACGTGGAAATGCTCTGGTGTTGGCGATGCAGGGACGTGATGCCGATGCTCGACGAGCAAGAGTGGGAGGCAGTACAGACGGCCCATCGGACGGCGCGGGAGAACGTGAAGGAGTACCGTCGGGCAACCGGTACTCCGCTCCCATCGGTTCCGGACTCAGTCAGGGCTGCGTACTACGAACCCGTCCTCGCTGAGTACGAGGCGCTCACCGGCTTCCGTGAAACCAACCCGAACGCGATTTGGCATCACCGAATCGCTCTCTACGGGCCACCCTGCGGCGAGTGTGGGAAGCCGTTGAGAACTGACAAGGCGAAACTGTGCGCCGCATGCGGGTGGCATAGGCCCGTGGCGTGACCGTGTGTTCCTAGGCTCGTCCACGTTCGTGAGGCTGACTTCC